>Ga0079221_10000007_pt1 | contig 67232 bp, 61 predicted proteins | sample GAAS200_FD_75069 | JGI IMG/M metagenome (GOLD analysis project Ga0079221, IMG submission 75069) | Agricultural soil microbial communities from Georgia to study Nitrogen management - GA AS200 | ecosystem: Environmental > Terrestrial > Soil > Agricultural land | place: USA: Georgia | collected... | reverse complement strand
GGCTTCCCCACCATGGAGCTGCCCATCCTGTACGCGCTCACCCATCCCGATCGCCTTCCCGACCGCGGCACCCGCCGCTTCGATCCGGTGGCGGCCGGGCCGCTCACCTTCGAGCCGGTCCAGCCCGAGCTCTTTCCCGCGTACGGCCTGGGCCGGGCGGCGGGCGATCAGGGCGGCACCGCTCCCGCCGCCTTCAACGCGGCCAATGAAGTCGCCGTCGAAATGTTCCTCGAGTCGAAGATCCCGTTCGGCAGGATCGCGGCCGTGATCGCGCGGGTGCTGGAGCGGCATCGGTCCGGGGACGCCCGCGCGCTGGACGCGGTGCTCGCGGCCGACGCGGAAGCCCGGCACTTGGCGCGGGAGGCCGCGTGCTCCTGACCATCGCCGCGTTCGTCGTGGTGCTGGGGGTGCTGATCTTCGTGCACGAAGCGGGGCACTTCATCGCGGCCAAGATGGTGGGGATTCAAGTCCTCCGCTTCTCTCTCGGCTTCGGTGGACCGCTGGTCTCCTTCCGCTGGGGCGAAACCGAATACCGCATCGCGGTGTTGCCGCTCGGCGGCTACGTGAAGATGGCGGGCCTGGAAGAGGAGGGGATGGCGGGAGAGCTCGAGGGCGGTCGCGGCGCCGTCCCCGTGGACCCCGAGCGCGCCTTCGACCGGCGCCCGCTCTGGGCCCGGATCATCGTCATTCTGGCGGGCGTCACGATGAACGCGGTGTTCGCGTTCCTCATCTTCTCCGGGATCGCCACCACGGTGGGCGTGGACCGCACCGCGACCACGGCGGTGGACACCGTGCTGGCCGCGCGCCTCCCCCCCGGCGCGGAGGCGCTCGCCACCCTGCGTCGCGGCGACCGCGTCACCGCGGTCAACGGCGACTCGGTGGCTACCTGGGAAGATCTCGAGGACCGGCTCCGGCTCGCCACGCCGCCGGTGCGGGTCTCGGTCGCCGGCCGCGCCGGACCCCTGGTGCTCCAGATCGGCCTGGACACCGCGTCGCGTTTCGGGACCGTGGACGCGCTGGTGATGTACGTGCCGGCGGAGATCGGCGCGGTGGTGGCGACCGACCCTGCGGGCCGCGCCGGGCTCCGGGCCGGGGACCGCGTGCTGCGGGTGGACGGGGATACGGTGCCGTCGTGGGCCGTGCTCACCCGCCGGATTCGCGCCGCCGCCGGCGTCCCGCTCCGCCTCGACGTTTCCCGGGGCGGCGCCCCGCTCTCCCTCGTGGTCACGCCGAAACGCAGCCTGGTGGTGGACCCGGACTCGGGCCGCGAAGTGGAGGAGGGCTACATCGGCGTCGCCGGAAACTTCCCGACCTCGCATACGCGCTACGATCTGATCGGCGGTCTGCGCGAGGGCGCGCGGCAGACCACGGAGATGACCGGGCTGGTGGTGCGCTTCCTCGGGCTCCTCGTCAGCGGGCGCGTGTCTCCCCGGGAGCTGGGGGGTCCCATCGCCATCGGCCAGGAATCGGGCGCGGTGGCGCGGGTAGGGCTCGTCGCCTACTTCGCGTTCATGGCGTTCCTGTCGCTCAACCTCGCGGTGCTGAACCTCCTCCCCATTCCCATCCTGGACGGCGGACAGCTGTTCTTCCTGATCGCCGAAGGGGTTCGCCGCAAGCCGCTGTCGCTCGATCTGCGCCTGAAGCTCACCCAGGTCGGGTTCGTGGTGCTGGTGGGGCTCATGGGCTTCGCCATCATCAACGACCTGCTGCGGGTCTTTGGACACTAGAGCCGTCCTCGCCGACTTCGTCGCGGGCCGCGCGCGCGCCGAGCGTGTGGTGGCCGCGGCGGTCGCGGCGTACTACGGGGAAGGGGGACGAGGGAAGCGGGAAGCATTGAGGCCATTGATGGACGTGATCGAGCGGGCGGCTCCGGGCGTGGTCGAGTTGGCGGGTGGGGAAGGGAAGCCGGGGTTCGCGGTGAAACCCGCCGAGCGGCCCTTTCCCAAGGCCGAAGAGGGGGCGTTGAGACGGGCGGCGGAGACGGTGCTCGCGGGATGGCCGGCGGACCAGCGGGTAGCGGAAACACGGGAGCGGGAGGTGGACGCGCGCGGGGGTTGGTGGGCCCGCGCGGTGCAGGCGGTCCGGCGCCTCTTCAGCGCATGAGCTTCACCACCGCCGCCACCAGCACCAGCAGCCCGATTCCCACGTAGAGGTAGATCTTCCACGGGGTCTTCGCCTGCTTGGCCTGCACCAAACGCCTGATCTCCATCGTGGCGACCGGCGCCGAACCGAACTCGGAGGTGGCCCGCGTGGTCGATCCGATCTCCTCCAGATCCTGCAGCAGCTCGGCCGCGGTGCGGTAGCGGTCGTCGGGGTGTTTGGCCAGGCACTTGGCCACGATCCGCTCGAAGCGCTTGGAGATCTCGGGGCGCTTTTTCCGGAGCGGGGGCGGCGGATCTTCCACGTGCATCCGCGCCAGCTCGAACCAGTCGTTGGACGTGAAGGGGACCTCGCCGGACGCCGCCTTGTAGAGCGTGACGCCGAGCGCGTAGAAATCCACCCGCTGATCCACGTGGCGGCCCTGCGCCTGCTCGGGGGAGAGATAGTGCGGGGTGCCGATGGTCATGTTGACGCCGGTGGACGCGGTGTACCCGGACACCGCGCGGGCGATGCCGAAGTCGGTGAGGACGGCGCGGCCGTCCGCGCGGTAGAGCACGTTGTCCGGCTTCAGGTCCCGGTGGATCACGCCCTGGGAGTGGGCGAAGGCCAGGGCGGCCGCGATGTCCTTCGCGGTGCGCACGATGTCCGCCTCGGAGAGCGGGCCCGTGGCCGCGATCCGGCTCCCCAGGGAATCGGGGCAGAGGTCCATCGCGAAGTAGACGTGCTCCCCGGAGCGGGCGACGCTGCGAATCTTGATGATGTTCGGGTGCTCGAGCTTGGCCGCGGTCTCGCTTTCGTTCCGGAAGCGGGACTCGAACTGGGGGTCGCCGGCGTAGCGGGGCTTCAGGACCTTGACGGCGACCGGGGTGCCGTCGGTCTCGCGGCCGACGAACACCCACGCGAACCCGCCCTGGCCGAGGAGGCGCTCCAGGGTGTACGGCCCGAGGCTCTGGCCGACGAGGTCGGTAGGTGCGAGGGTCAAAGGTCCAGGGCTTTACAAAGTGGTGAAACCGCGGGTAACTTACCGTGTTACCAACGATTAGGAAACTGGGAGCATGTACGACAAGACGACGCCGGTTACGAAATACGGGCTGCACGAGCGGGACACCGGGTCCGCCCGGGTTCAGGTCGCGCTGCTCACCGCGCGGATCAACAGCCTCACCGAGCACTTCCGGGTACACGCCAAGGATTTCCACGGCCAGCGCGGACTGATGAAAATGGTCAGTCAGCGCCGCCGGCTGCTGGAGTACCTGAAGCGGACCGACCTGGTCAAGTATCGGCAGCTCATCGAAGAGCTGGGCCTCCGCCACTAATCGAAGCGCGCGTCACGCGGGGCGCCCCCGGAAGAGCACCGGGGCGCTTGGCGCCTCTCTTTATTCGTTGCTCTAGACAGGTCATATGGTGAAGCACGTCGAGCGGCAGTTCGCGGGCCGGACGCTGAAGTTCGAAGCGGGCCGGCTGGCCAAGCAGGCGGCCGGGTCATGCCTGGTGCAGTTCGGGGAGACGGTGGTTCTCGCCACGGCGACGGTTTCGGATCACGTCACCCAGCTCCCCTACTTTCCCCTCACCGTCGAATATCGCGAAAAGAGCTACGCCGCCGGCAAGATTCCGGGCGGCTTCTTGAAGCGCGAGGGTCGCCCCTCGGACGAAGAGATTCTCTCCGCCCGGGTGATCGACCGCTCCCTGCGCCCGCTCTTTCCCGAGGGGTTCAAGCACGAGGTGCAGGTGTTCCTCTACGTCCTCTCCGCCGACCAGGAGAACGACGCCGACGTCCTGGGCGTCACGGCCGCCTCGGCCGCGCTCAGCATGTCCAGGATTCCCTGGAACGGCCCCATCGCCGCGGTGCGGGTGGGCCGGGTCGAGGGCGCCTGGATCCTGAACCCCACCTTCCAGCAGCTCGAATTCTCGGACGTGGACATTATCGTCTCCGGGTCCAGGGATTCGATCGTGATGGTGGAGGGCGGCGCGCTGGAGCTTTCCGAAGCCGAGATCGTGAAGGGGCTCGAAGTCGCGCACAAGGGTATCCGCGAGCTGCTCGAGATGGCGGGGGAGCTGGTGGCCGACGTGCAGCAGCCCAAGATGGAATGGACCAAGACCGAGCCCCCGGCCGATCTGGTGAAGCGGGTGCACGACCTCGCCTCGCCGCGCATCTCGGAAGCGCTGAACCTTCCCGAGAAGTCGGAGCGGGCGCAGGCGATCAGCGCCTTGAAGGCCACCGTGCAGGAGCAGCTGGCGGAGGAGTTCCCGGAAAACGTGAAGGACGTGGGGAACGTGCTGGAGGAGATCGAATACAAGACCATGCGGGAGCAGGTGCTGTCCCGCGGCGAGCGCGTGGACGGCCGCGATCTCGACACCGTGCGGCCCATCAGCTGCGAAGTCGGTGTCCTGCCGCGCACCCACGGCTCGGCGCTCTTCACCCGGGGGCAGACGCAGGCGCTGGTCTCGACCACGCTGGGCACGGTCTCCGACGAGCAGCGGATCGATTCCATCGACGTGCAGCAGGAGACCACCAAGTCGTTCATGTTGCACTACAACTTCCCGCCCTTCTCCACCGGCGAGGTCCGGCCCATTCGCGGGACCTCGCGCCGGGAAGTGGGGCACGGGGCGCTGGCGGAGCGGGCCCTGCAGGCCGTGCTTCCGCCCTACGAGGAGTTCCCCTACACCATCCGCATCGTGTCGGACATCCTCGAGTCCAACGGCTCGTCGTCCATGGCCACGGTGTGCGGCGGCTCGCTCGCGCTCTACGACGCCGGCGTGCCCACCCGCTCGGCGTGCGCCGGGGTGGCGATGGGGCTCATCAAGGAAGGGAGCCGCGTCGCGGTGCTGACCGACATCCTGGGCACCGAGGATCATCTGGGCGACATGGACTTCAAGGTCGCCGGGACCCGGGAAGGGGTCACCTCCATTCAGATGGACATCAAGATCGAAGGCCTCGACTTCGGGATCATCAGCCAGGCCCTCGAGAAGGCCAAGACGGCGCGGTTGCACATCCTGGACATCATGGATCACGCGATGCCGAAGCCGCGGTCCGAGCTGTCCAAGTACGCGCCCCGCATCATCACCATCCAGATTCCGGTCGCCAAGATCGGCGACATCATCGGCCCCAAGGGCAAGACCATCCGCTCCATTCAGGAGCAGACCGGCGCCGAGATCAACGTGGACGATTCGGGGTTGATCACCATCTCGGCGGTGGGTGAAGGCGGCGAACGCGCCCGGGACATCATCGCCGGCATGGTGCAGGTGCCCGAGGTGGGGAAGATCTACGAGGGCGTGGTGAAGAGCACCACCGCGTTCGGGGCGTTCGTGGAGATCACCCCCGGGGTCGAGGGTCTGCTCCACATCTCCGAGCTGCAGCACGGCCGCACCGAGCGCACCGAGGACGTGGTGAAAAAGGGCGACCACGTGAAGGTGAAGCTGCTGGAGGTGGACGAGCGCGGCCGCATGCGGCTGTCGCGGAAGGCGCTGCTCGAGAAGAACTAGCCGGACGATGGAAACCGTCCGGCTCGACCGGGAAATCTCGCAGAGCACCGCGCCCAACGGCGTCACCGTGCTCTCGGAGCGGGTGCCGAGCGTGCGCTCGGCGGCGGTGGGGGTGTGGGTCAAGAGCGCCAGCGCGCACGAGGCCCGCCCCAAGATGGGCGTGTCCCACCTCCTCGAGCACATGGTCTTCAAGGGCACCGAGCGGCGCAGCGCGCAGGAGATCGCGCTGGCGCTCGAGGCTCGCGGCGGCTCGCTCGACGCCTACACCTCGCGCGACACCACCGCCTTCCAGGCCCGCGTCCTCGATCAGGATCTCCCCCGCGCGCTGGACGTCCTGACCGATCTGGTGCGGCACCCGGTGCTGCGCCGCGCCGATCTCGATCTCGAGCGCAAGGTCGTCCTGGAAGAGATCAACACCGTGGACGACACCCCCGACGATCAGGTGTTCGACCTCTCCGCCCAGACGCTGTGGCCGGAGCATCCCTACGGCTACACCATCCTGGGCACCCGGGACACGGTGAGCGCGCTTTCGGAGAACGATCTCCAGACGCTGCACCGCAGCGCGTACTTCCCCGGCAACTGCGTGATCGCGGCCGCGGGGAACCTCACCCACGACGCGCTCCTGGCCGAGCTCGAGAAGCAGGGATGGTTCGAGGGCGGCGGCTCCGGCGCCGCGCCGGCGGCCCAGCCGGTGCCGCCCGCGGTGCGGGGCACGGCGCGCCGCCAGGAAAAGGAAACGGCGCAGACCCACATCGTGTTCGCGACCGACACCGTGCCCTTCGCCGACGAGCGGAAGTACGCGATTCTCGTCCTCGCCAACGTGTTCGGCGGCGGCATGTCGTCCCGGCTCTTCCAGCGCATCCGCGAGGAGCTGGGACTCGCGTACGCGATCTATTCCTACACCTCGTTCTTCCGCCAGATGGGCGTGGTGGGCGTGTACGTGGGCACCCAGGCGCGGACGGCGGAGGCCGCGGAAGCCGCGATCCGGGACGAGATGGCGAAACTGGTGCGCGACGGGCTCTCCGGCGACGCGCTGGCCGATGCGAAACAGCAGACCCAGGGACAGCTGATGCTCTCTCTGGAGAGTCCCAGCGCGCGGATGTATCGTTTGGCGGGCTGCGCGGTCCACGGCGAGCCCTACAAGAGCCTGGACGCGATGATCGCGTCGGTGGAGCGGATCACGGCGGACGACATCCGGCAGGCGGCCGAATACTTCCGGCCCGAGCGGCAGACCATGGTCTCGCTCGGGCCTCTCACCTCGAACTGACGGTCCGGGAGCGGGCATGATCGTTGGCGTGCCGAAGGAAATCAAGACGAACGAAAACCGCGTGGCGCTGGTGCCCGCGGGCGCCGAGGCCCTCGTCTCCGACGGGAACACCGTGCTGGTGGAGCAGGGGGCGGGCCTGGGCTCGGGATTTCAGGACGACGCCTACCGCGCCGCCGGAGCCACCGTGGTCTCGGCCGCGGACGAGGTGTGGTCCAAGGCCGAGATGATCTGCAAGGTGAAGGAGCCCATCGAGGTAGAGTGGCCCAAGATGCGGAAGGGCCAGGTGCTCTTCACCTACTTCCACTTCGCCGCGTCGGAGCCGCTCACCCGGGCGGTCGTCAAGTCGGGCGCGGTCGCCATCGCCTACGAAACCGTGCAACTCGACTCGGGCGAGCTTCCCCTCCTCACTCCCATGAGCGAGGTGGCGGGCCGGATGGCGGTGCAGGAAGGCGCCAAGTATCTCGAGAAAGTGGGCGGCGGAAGCGGAATTCTGCTGGGCGGCGTTCCGGGCGTGCTCCCCGCCGAAGTGATGATCATCGGCGGCGGCGTAGTGGGCACCAACGCCGCCAAGATGGCGGCGGGCCTGGGCGCCCACGTTACCCTGCTCGACGTGTCGCTCGACCGCCTGCGCTACCTCTCGGACGTACTGCCTCCCAACGTGGATCTGCTCTATTCCAACCGCCACCACATTCTGGACGTCCTCAAGAAGGCCGACCTCGTGGTGGGCGCCGTGCTGCTGCCCGGCGCCAAGGCGCCGCACCTGGTCAAGCGGGCCGACCTGAAGCTGATGAAGCCGGGGTCGGTGGTGGTGGACGTGGCGGTGGATCAGGGCGGCTGCATCGAGACCATCAAACCCACGACCCACGAGAATCCGACCTACGTGGTGGACGGCATCATTCACTACGCGGTGGCGAACATGCCGGGCGGCGTGCCCCGCACCTCCACCCTCGCGCTCACCAACGCCACTTTCCCGTACGCCAAGCGCCTGGCCCGCACCGGCTGGCGCAAGGCCTGCCGCGACGACCGCGCGCTCTTCCTCGGCCTCAACGTGATCGAGGGCAACGTGGTGTACCCGGGCGTGGCCGAGGCCTTCGGCATCAGTCTCGTGGATCCGAAGAGCCTGGTATGATCCTCGCGCTGGCGGCGCTCCTGGTGCAGGGCCAGGTGGTGAACAACGCCGAGCTTGGCTTCAAGGTGACCGTGCCCGAGGGGTTCGCGGTGTATCCCGAGGCGCGCAGCCAGCCCGACGTGGTGGAGTGCTGGAACGAAGCGGCGCCGGCCGCGGCGAGCGGCGGATTGATGCTCTGCGTCCAGCGCCTCCACGGCGTCCTCGATCGCGACGAACCCAAGCCGGAAGACATCCCGGCCGGCGGCCGGCTGGTCCACTTCAAGTGGAAGGCGTTCGACGTCGATGGGGTGCGCACCGACACCGCGCAGGCCGGGGTGCCCCTCGAGATTCTGGTGGCGCAGGTCCCCCTGAAGCCGGAGGCGATCCAGCTGATCGTGACCGGGCCGCGGGATCAGTCCTCGCGTCTCGACGCGACCATGAACGCCGCCCTGGCGTCGCTCGACGGGGAGACCAACTGGCTCACCGCGGAGGAGCGCTCCGGCCGCCTCGGCAGCACCAGCGGCGCGGCGGCCATCGCCGTGGTGCTGATTGTGGCGGCGGCGGCCATTCGCAAACGCCGCCGGCGCGCCGCCGGGAGGTGACGCCGGCGCCCGTGGTGCAGGTGGTGCGGCTGCCGCACCACGATGGCCTGCCGTTGCCGTCGCGCCAGACCACGGGATCCGCCGGGTACGATCTGGCGAGCGCCGAGCCGGACACCGTGCTCCAGCCCATGGAGCGGCGGCTCTTCCGTACCGGGATCGCGCTCGCCATCCCCCAGGGCTTCGAGGCCCAGGTCAGGCCCCGCTCCGGGCTCGCGCTGAAGCAGGGAATCACCCTCCCCAACACCCCGGCCACCATCGATTCCGACTACCGCGGCGAGCTGATGGTCGCGCTCATCAACCTCGGCTCCACGCCGGTCAGCGTGACCCGCGGGATGCGCATCGCCCAGCTCGTTTTCCAGCGGGTGGAGAGCGTCGAGCTGAAGTTGGTGGACGAATTACCGGTCAGCGAGAGGGGCGCCGGAGGCTTTGGAAGCACCGGAAAGTGACGAGCGGGATTCGGGATGGAGGATTGGGGAAACGTGAGCCCGTGGTGCCCATCCCGCATCCCACGGCCCGCATCCCGGTCCTATGCTACCACCGCATCGGCGGCGCGCTGGAGCTGGGCGTCACGCGGGTGGGACGGGGCGTCTTCGCGCGCCAGATGACCGCGCTGGCAAAGGGGGGATGGCGGGCCCTGACCCTCGATGCCGTGGCGCAGGCGGGCGGATCCTCTCAATCCGCAAGCCCCAATCCGCAATCCGCATTCCTCCTCTCCTTCGACGACGGTTACGCCTCGACAGCCGAGACCGCGTTCCCGGTGCTCGCGGACCTCGGCTTCACCGCGATCACCTTTCTCGTCACCGATTACATCGGACGCGAGAACACCTGGGACGTGCGCTACACCTGGCGCCGCCAGCGTCATCTCGACTGGCGGGCGATCGAGCGCTGGGCGGGACGGGGATTCTCGTTTCAGTCCCACACCCGGACTCACCGCCGGCTGACCTGGCTTTCGGACCGGGAGGCGGGTGACGAGCTGGCGCGTTCGCGGGAGACCCTGGTTCAGCGCCTCGGTGAGGGCGCCGGGATCGCGCTCGCGTATCCGTTCGGCGCGGCGGACAGGCGGGTGCGGGCGCTCGCGCGCGAGGCCGGGTATCGAATGGGATTCGGGGCGCCGTCGGCCCGAGGCGGTGACCCTTTCGCGATTCCCCGGACGCCGGTCTACATGTGGGACGCCTGGGACGTGCCCTTCGGTTTGCGCGAGGATCTGCTGGGGAAGGTGGGACGGGGCGTGGCGGACGTCGCCAATCAGTGCGCGGTGGGGACGAGCGTGATGTTGGGCCTGCTGAGCCGTCAGCAATCAGCCGTCAGCCATCAGCAGCCGCTCTGAGCGCGACGCCTTAGACGAAGAAGCGCGCCGCCACCGGAATCAGCTGAGGATGCTTCACCAGCGCGTGCACGAAAATCCGGCCCAGGGACCGTTTCTCTTCGGGAATCTTGTTCACGGTCCGGGCGAGGGCGTTGAAGAATCCGTCGTCCAGATCCTCGAGCGCCTGCTTGATCTTGTAGTACTTCAGGTGATCGTCCCCCAGCAGGTTCATCCACGCGTCGTGGTAGGCTGAGAGCCGCCGCTCTCCGGTGTCGCCGGCGCAGACGGCGGTTGCCGCGGTCTGCCCGGCGAGACGTCCCGCCTTCATGGCGTTCACGATCCCGCCGCCCGAAAGCGGATTGATCATGTGCGCCGCGTCCCCCGCGATGAGCACCCCGTCGGTGTAGGTCTTCCTGATGGTGGTGTGGACGATCACGCCGCCCACCGTGTACCCGGTCCTGGCGCCGCGGGGGTAGCGGCGATCCACCCAGGCGTCGAGGTAGGCGCGCGCGTTCCGGCCGTCGGACTTGAGTCCCACCATGCCCAGTCCCACGTTCGCGACGCCGACGCCTTTCGGGAACACCCAGGCGTATCCGCCCGGGGCGATCCCGTCCCCGAACTGCAGGTAAATGGCGTCGGGGTCGCAATCGATCCCCGAGACTACGTACTGGGCGCACGACTCCATGTCCCGCGCCGGCACGCGGGTATCGAGTCCCGCCCAGCGGCCTACCATCGTCTCCACGCCGTCGGCGCCGATCACGACGCGGGCCCGCACCGTCTCCTCGCCCTTGGCCGACCGGAGCCGCACCGCCCACCGGCCATCCGAGCCGCGGGTCATCCCGGTCGCCTCGGTGCCGACCCGCAGCTCCGCGCCCTCGCGCACCGCCTCGCCCGCCAGGTGGGCGTCGAATCGGGTCCGGTCGAGCACCCAGCCCACGTCCCGCTCCGCGACCTTCACCTCGGTGTCGTCCGGGGCCCAGAAGATCACCTTGGTGATCTTGCGGGACCACCAGTCGGCGCCCTCCGGGGCCGCGAACTCGCGCAGGCCGGCGTCCCCCACGCCCTCGGCGCAGCGCACGGGCGCGCCGACGGCGCGGTCCCGCTCGATCACCAGCACGTCCAGGTTCTTCGCGGCCCGTTTCGCTTCGGCGGCGGCCACGCCGCCCGCGGGGCCGGCGCCGACCACGAGGACGTCGACGTCCCGCACTAGGCCGCGGCTCCGGCGGCCCCGGGCACCAGGGCGATCATGGACAGGGCCCCCACCGGACAGGGCGCGATGCATTTCCAGCAACCGGTGCAGGTGTCGCGGTCCACCAACAGATCGGGACCCAGGAGGTGAATCGCCTCCGGGGGGCAGAGGGGCAGACAGAGGCCGCAGCGATCGCACACCCCGAGGTCCACCACCGCGACGTCGGTCGGGCCGGGCGGGCGGTGCGCGCGGGCGGAGGGGGAGCGGGCGGCGGGCATGGGCGGAACGGTAGTGGCGGGGCCAAAGAGCGTCAAGCTATATCCTTGCTTGAGCTTACGCTTTCCATTAGCTTGGGGCGTCGTCGCTCGCGCCCGCCAAAAAACTTCCTTCACCTAAAGACAGGCATGCGCTGGCCGAATTTCAAGATCGGGGCCTGGAGCCCGGCAAACGAAATTGCTGTCGATCTGGGAACGGCCAACACTCTCGTCTATGTTCGCGGCGAGGGGATCGTGCTGAACGAGCCGTCCGTCGTCGCCATCGAAAAGGCCACCGGGAAGATCAAGGGCATCGGTCTCGAGGCCAAGCGCATGCTGGGCCGGACCCCGGACGGGATTCTCGCAGTGCGCCCCCTCAAGGACGGCGTGATCGCGGACTTCGACGTCACCGAGAAGATGCTTCGCTTCTTCTTGAAGACCATCATCGACCGCCATCTCTTCCGGGTGAAGCCCAAGGTCATCGTGTGCGTGCCGTCCGGGATCACCGAGGTGGAGAAGCGCGCGGTGCGGGACTCGGCGCAGTCGGCGGGCGCGAAGGAAGTGTACATGGTGGCCGAGCCCATGGCCGCGGCGATCGGGGTCGGGCTCCCGGTGGAGACCCCGACCGGCAACATGGTGATCGACATCGGCGGCGGGACCACCGAGATCGCGGTGATCGCGCTCTCCGGGATCGTGTCGGACACGTCCATCCGCACCGGCGGTGACGAGCTGGACCAGGCCATCGTCCAGTTCATGCGCAAGAACTACAACCTCCTCATCGGCGAGCCCACCGCGGAGCAGATCAAGATCCAGATCGGCTCGGCCGCGCCCTCCGGCGAGGAGCGGGAAATGGAAGTGAAGGGCCGGGACCTGGTCTCCGGGATTCCGAAGATCGTCCGCGTCCACTCCTCGGAGATCCGCGAGGCGGTGCAGGAGCCGATCCAGCAGATCGTGGACGCGGTGCGGCGCGCGCTCGAGATCACCCCGCCCGAGCTCGCGTCTGACATCGTGGACCGGGGCATCGTGATGACGGGCGGCGGCGCCCTGATCCGGGGCCTGGACGTCCTGCTGCAGCAGGAGACGGGCCTGCCGATCCATCTCGACGAAGATCCGATGACCTGCGTAGTGCGCGGAACGGGACGCATCCTGGACGACCCGGAGAAGTACCGCAACGTCCTGACCACCTGAGATGACGATCGGGGCGGATCGGTACGGGTCGCGCGCGGACACGCTGGTGTTCCTCGCCTGCGTGGCGCTCTCGGTCGCCGCCATGAGCGTTCCCCAGACCTGGCGCGACCCCATCGCCAAGGCGCTCCGCCAGACCGTCCTCGCTCCCCTCCTCGATCTCCAGGAGGAGTCGGAGCTGCTCCGCACCTCCAAGGCGCGCTTCGCCGCGATCGAGGCCCAGCGGGACTCGGCGGCCCTCGCCGCCACCTTCCTCCCCGAGCTGCGCAGCGAGAACGCGCGGTTGCGCGGGCTCCTCGGCCTCGAGAACCGCCTCCCGCCGGGCTACGTGGCCGCGGAGGTGCTGCCCCAGTCGCTCCCCACCAGTCCGCCCGCCATCGTCACTTCCGCCGGCGCCAAGGAGGGCGTGAAGCCGCTGGCCGCGGCGCTGAGTCCCGAAGGCCTGGTGGGGATCGTCGGAACCGTGGATGCCCACACCAGCGTGGTGGTCACCTGGGCGCACCCCGAATTCCGGGCCAGCGCGATGACGTCGGACGGGAGCGTCTACGGCATCGTGGCGCCCCACGGCACCGCCGGAGGCGGGGTCTGGCTCCTCGAGCTCCGCGGCGTCCCTTACCGGCAGAACGTGCCGGAGGGCACGCTGGTCCTCACCTCGGGACTGGGCGGCGTGTTTCCGCGCGGGATTCCGATCGGGACCGTGGTGGGCGTGGTGGCCACCAACGAGGAATGGGAGAAGACCTACATCCTGCGCCCCGCCGTGCACCCGGCGGCGGTGTCGCACCTCATCATCCTCACCGGCCCCCACGCCGGGGGTGATCTCCGGTCCGCCTTCGAAGCCGCGGGTGAGGCGCCATGAGGCGGACCGACAAGTACCGCTTCGCGCTGGTGCTGGTGATCCTCGTGGCGCTGCACTTCTCGGTCCGCAGCCGCCTGGGGGACGAACGGGTGGCCCCCGATTTCCTGCTGCTCGCGCTCCTCATTTACACCATCCGCTCCAAGCCCGGGCAGAGCGCCGCCGCCGGCTTCGTGGTGGGCCTGCTGCGGGACGCGCTCGCCCCGGCGAGCTTCGGGGCGGGGGCGCTGGCCCACACCCTGGTCGGGTATCTCTCGGCCTGGGGGAAAGCCGTGTTCTTCGCGGAAAACCTGATGGTGAACGGGTTCCTGTTCTTCGGCGGGACCTGGATCCGCAACCTGGTGGTGGTGCTCGCGTCCGGAAAGCTCCGGGGCTCGATGCTGGTCTGGGAGCTGCTCTTCTGGTCGCCGCTGCAGGGCATCACCACGGCGCTGGTGGGGATGTTCGTGCTCTGGGCCTTCAAGGGCTGGCTCGCGATTCGCCTGGCGGACCGGTGAACCAGTTCCACCCCCTGACCCTCGATCGGCGGGCGCGGGTGGCCCGGTGGGTGCTGGCGCTCACGGTAGCGACCCTGGTCGTGGCCTTCTTCCGGACCCAGATCCTCTCCCACGGCAAGTATCAGCTGCAGTCGGAGAACAACCGCCTGCGCGCCATCAGCATCCCGGCGCCGCGGGGCGTGATCACCGACCGCAACGGCAGCATCATCGCCGAGAACGTGCCCGGCTATACGGTGGCGCTCCTGCCGGACGACTCCATCGGCCTGCGGGAGACGCTGGAGCGGATCGCGCCGATCGTGAACCTGGACTCGGCGGAGCGGGAGCACGTGATGCAGCGCTACCGCCGCGCCCCCTATCTCCCGGCGATGGTGCTCGCGGACGCGCCGTTTTCGGTGGTCTCCGCGCTCGAGGAGCGGCGGCTCGTGATTCCCGGCCTCGTGATTCAGTCGGAGCCGAAGCGGTCCTACCCGGACTCGGACATCGTGTCGCACCTGGTCGGGGACGTGGGGGAGGTGACCGACGCCGATCTGGCGCAGTCGCGCTATGCGGCGCTCCACCCCGGGGCGCTGGTGGGGAAAGACGGCTTGGAGCGCGAATACGACGACTCGCTCCGCGGCTCGGACGGACTGCGGTTCGTCGAGGTGAACGCGCTGGGGCACGTGGTGCGCGAGGAAGGGGCGGCACCCGCGCTCCCGCCGGTGGCCGGCGCCACCATTCAGACCACGATTGACCTCGACCTCCAGCGCTACATCTCCCGGATCTTCCCGGCGGGCCAGCGCGGCGCCGTGATCGCGATGAACCCGAACACCGGCGAGATTCTCGCGCTCTACAGCGCGCCGGGCTTTGATCCCAACGCCTTCGTGGGCGGGGTGCAGGCCGACTACTGGCGGACCCTGAACCAGAGCGAAACGCACCCGCTCCTCGATCGCGCGATTCAGGCGCGCTATCCGCCGGGGTCCACCTGGAAGCTCGCCATCGCGGCGATGGCCCTGAAGCGCGGCATCGTCACCATGCACAGCCACATGCCGATCCCCTGCCGCGGCGGGATGCAGTACTACAACCGCTACTTCCACTGCTGGCAGGCGGCGCCCGGTCACGGCGACCTGACGCTCGCGGAAGCCATCGCGCAGAGCTGCGACGTCTACTTCTACCAGCTGGGATTGAAGCTCGGCCTCACCACCCTGCTCGAGGACGCCAACGGCTGGGGCTTCCGCTCCCGCACCGGGATCGATCTCCCCGGCGAGGTGACGCCCGAGTTCCCGAGCGGCACCGAGTACTACGATCGCCTGTACGGGCCCCGGCGCTGGACCTCGGCCGTGACCTTGAACCTCGCGGTGGGGCAGGGCGAGAACGCGCAAACCCTGGTGGACATGGTGCGGTTCTACCAGATGCTGGCGTCGGACGGCAAGTCGCGCACGCCCTACCTGGTGCGCCCTGCCTCCCAGAGCGACATCTCGCTCGGCCTCACGCCGGACCAGCTGGCGGGGCTGCGGCAGGCGATGATCAGCGTGGTGGAGAGCGGGACGGCGCGCGGCGCCCGGCTGGGCTCGATCACCATCGCGGGCAAGACCGGAACCGCCCAAAACCCCCACGGGCCGAACCACGGCTGGTTCATCGGGTTCGCGCCGGCGGACAAGCCGGAGATCGTGGTGGGCGCCATCGTCGAGTTCGCGCGGGAGGGCCCCTACGTGGCGCCGCTCGTGGCCCGCACCATCGCCCGCTACCTGGGCGTGGACACCACCGCCATCCCCGCCTTCCAGATGACGCTCCCCGCGGACACGGCGCCGCGCGAGCTGCAGATTCTCCCCGGATTCCCCCGCGACTCGACGGATACCGGTGCTGTCGCGCATCCGCGAACTCGATAAGCCCCTCGTCCTCGTGACCGGCGCGCTGCTTGCCTACGGGCTGGCGGCGCTCTACTCCGCGGGGCAGACCGACGTCCCCTCTTTCGTGACGACCATCTGGCAGCGGCAGGTGGTGTGGATCGCCGTGTCGGTGCTCGCCGCGACGCTGGTCTTCCGGGTCTCCTCCCGGCTCCTCGAGTGGGCGACGCCCTTCGCGTACGGGATCGCGGTGTTCGTGCTCATCCTCACCTTGCTCGTGGGCACCGGCGCGGGCACGGCGGCCCACAGCAAGTCCTGGATCGGCGTGGGCAGCGTGCGGCTGGGCCAGCCGGCCGAGCTGGCCAAGCTCACCGTGATTCTGATGCTCGCGCGCTGGCTGGCGGAGCGGCGGGAGCCGCCCGCCACTCTGCGGGAACTGCTGCCGGCCTGCGCCATCGTGGGGGTGCCGTTCTTCCTGGTCGTGCTGCAGCCCGACCTGGGGAGCGCGATCGTGTTCGTCGCCATCTTCTTCGTGATGCTGTTCTGGGCCGGCACCAAGCCTTCCCTCCTCGTGCTCCTGTTCTCGCCGGTGGCGGGTCTCGTGCTCGCCTTCTCGACCGTGGCGTGGGGCGCCTGGATCATCCTGTTGTTCGTTCTCCTCTTGTGGTGGCGGCCCTACGTCTGGGAAGGATTGGCGGTGATGTTCGCCAACGTGGTGATGGGGGTGATCGCGCTCCCCTTCTGGAACAAGCTCCAGCCCTACCAGCAGAGCCGGCTGCTCGCGTTCCTGAACCCCGAGGTGGACCCCCGCGCCACCGGGTGGCACGTGATTCAGTCCAAGGTCGCGATCGGCTCCGGAGGGTTCTTCGGCAAGGGGTTCACCCACGGGACCCAGAAACGGCTGGCGTTTCTTCCGGCCCAGCACACCGACTTCATTTTCTCGGTAGTGGGCGAGGAGCTGGGGTTCGTGGGCGTCCTCGTCGCCCTCGGCCTCTTCACGGCGCTGATCGTGATCCTGATGCGGATCTCCCGGCGTGCCACCGACGCCTTCTCGAGCCTCGTGGTGGCGGGGATCGCCGGGATGCTCTTCACCCATATCTTCGAGAACGTGGGGATGACCGTGAACCTGATGCCCATCACGGGGATCCCCCTGCCGTTCTTCTCCTACGGCGGATCGTTCCTCTTGTCCTGTTCGATCGCGATCGGGATCACGCTCCGGGTCGCGTGGGAGTCCCGCCTCTCCGGCTACGCTCAGCCCTGACAATAGGTTACGGCGCAAGGACTGGCGCCACCGGCAGGCCCCTCCCAAATTGTGCCCTTCGCCGCCACCACGGATGCGCATGGCCTGGTTCAAGAAGGAACGCAAACCTCGCACTTCCGAGCGCACCAAGCTCGAGATCCCGGCCGACGCGTGGGAAAAGTGTGACGAGTGCGGGCACATCGACATCAAGGACCGATTTGCGCGGGCGCTCAACGTCTGCCCGAACTGCGGTCACCACCGTCGCATCAGTGCGCAGGACTACATAGACCTTCTGGTGGACGAGGGCTCCTGGCACGAGCTCGATTCGTCCCTCAAGTCCGCCGACCCCCTCAAGTTCGAGAGCTACCCCAACCGTCTCGAAGCGGCCCGCAAGAAGGCGGGCAAGCTGGACGCGGTTCGCACCGGGTACGCGCGGCTTTCGGGGAAGCCGGTGGACCTCGCGGTCATGGACTTCAGCTTCATGGGCGGCTCGATGGGGTCGGTGGTGGGAGAGAAGATCGCGCGCCTGGTGCGCCGGTCGGTGGACAAGACGATCCCGCTCATCATCGTCTCGGCCTCGGGCGGAGCCCGGATGCAGGAGGGGGTGCTCTCCCTGATGCAGATGGCCAAGACGTCGGTAGTGCTGGCCGAGCTGCGCGAGGAGCGGGTTCCGTTCATCTCGATCCTCACCAACCCGACCACGGGCGGCGTGTCGGCGTCGTACGCCATGCAGGGCGACGTGATCCTGGCCGAGCCGGGGGCGGTGATCGGGTTCGCGGGACCGCGGGTGATCAAGCAGACCATCGGGCAGGATCTGCCGGAGGGGTTCCAGACCGCGGAGTTTCTGCTCGAGCACGGGATGGTGGACGCGGTGGTGCCGCGCAGCGAACTGCGCGAAACCGCCGCGCGGCTCCTCTCCCACATGGCCGGATGGCGGCCGGCGGAGGCCGCCGACTGACCCGGTTGTCCTTCGCGGACGCCTGCGCGTTTCTCTTCCCTCGCACCACCGGCAGGATCAAATGGAGCCTCGCACCCACCGAGGCCCTGCTCGCCGTTCTGGGGCATCCGGAACGCCACTTTCCCGCGATTCACGTGGGCGGCACCAACGGCAAGGGCTCGACCTGCGCCTTCCTCTCCGCGGAGCTCGAAGCCCGGGGCCTCACGGTGGGCCTCTACACGTCCCCCCATCTGGTGTCGGTCCGGGAGCGCTGCCTCGTCAACGGGGCGCCGATCTCCGAGGACGCCTTCGCCGAGTGGACGAGCGTCCTGCAGCCCCACATCGAGGAGCACGGGGCCAGCTTCTTTGAAGCGACCACGGCGATCGCCTTCGCCGACCTGGCCGCCCGCGGGGTGGACATCGCGGTCATCGAAGTCGGGCTGGGCGGCAGGCTCGACAGCACCAACGTCATCACCCCGCTGGTCTCGGTTGTCACCAAGATCGCGCTCGAGCACACCGACTACCTGGGCCCGGACCTGGCCTCGATCGCCCGGGAGAAGGCCGGCATCGCGAAGCCCGGGGTTCCGTTCGTCACCGGCGAGTCGGACCCGGAGGTCCGGAGGGTATTGATCCGCGAGGCGGAACGCCGGGGGGCCAATCCGGTTCTGCTCGTGGATACGGGACGCCCGCCCACGGAAACCCGGCTCGGCCTTCGCGGGCCCCATCAATGGGCCAACGCGTGGGTGGCGCAGGCCGCGCTGAGCCTCCTCCCGCCGTCCTTCGGCGTGGTGGGGGACGAGATCCCAGCGAGCTTCGCCGCGGCACGGGTTCCGGGGCGCTTCGACGTGCGCGGCCCGTGGATCTTCGACGTCGCCCACAATCCCGACGGGATCGGCGTGCTGGTCGAGGCGCTGGTCGAGCACCGGCCCGCCCGGCCCCTGCACGCGCTGGTGGGAATCCGGAACGACAAGGACTGGCGGCCGATGCTGGAGCGGCTGCTCCCGGCGGTGGACCGGGTGGTGCTGACGGTGGCGCCGAGCGTGCCCCATCATCAGCGCTGGATGGCGGCGGAACTCGGCGGGTTCACCAACGACCGGATCATGGGCCAGCCCGTGGTCTTCGAGCCGGAGTTCGACGCGGCGCTGGCGCTGGCGCAGGACGGCGCGGCGACGACGCTCGTCACCGGATCATTCCATACCGTCGGCGACGCGCTCGCCCGCTTGCCCGGGTTCGCGCCCGTCGGCTAAATTGTTGTGATGCAAGGGAAAGCGCTCCCCGGGTTTCGCGATTTCTACCCCGACGACCTCGCCCTTCGCAGCCACATCTTCACCGTCTGGAAAACCGTCGCGCACCGCTACGGCTTCGAGGAGTACGATGGTCCGCCCCTCGAGCCGCTCGAGCTCTACACCCGGAAGAGCGGGGAGGAGATCGTCCAGCAGCTGTACGCGTTCACGGACAAGGGGGACCGGGAGGTCGCTCTCCGCCCGGAGATGACGCCCACGCTGGCCCGGATGGTGGGAGCCCGCGCCCAGGCGCTGAAAAAGCCGATCCGCTGGTTCTCCATTCCCCAGCTCTTCCGTTACGAGCGGCAGCAGCGCGGGCGCCTGCGCGAGCACTTCCAGCTCAACATGGACCTGATCGGCGAGGGCGGCCCGCTGGCCGACGCCGAGCTGATCGCGGCCGCGCTCGACATCATGCGCGCCTTCGGACTTGGGCCGAAGGACGTCAAGGTCCGGGTGTCCGATCGGCGGGTGCTGCGCGCGCTCTTCGCCGGCCGCGGGATCGGCGAAGCGCAGCTGCCCGAGGCGTTCCAGGCCCTGGACAAGAGCGAGCGGGATCCGAAGGAGGCGATCGCCGACCGGCTCCAGAAGGCGGGCCTCGCCGCGAAGGCCGTGGACGGCGTCTTTGACGTCGCGGGTCTCAAGGGCCTCCCCCGGGTCGAGCAGGCGCTGGCGAAGGTGGCGGGTGGGGAAGAGGCAGGGGCGCCGCTCGCCGAAGTCGTGGCGGCCCTGGGCGCGATGGGGCTGGGCGATTTCGTCGAGGTGGATCTCACCATCGTGCGGGGGCTCGCGTACTACACCGGCGCCGTGTTCGAGCTGTTCGACGCCCAGCGGACGCTCCGCGCGATCTGCGGGGGCGGCCGCTACGACGATCTGCTGAAGCAGATCGGCGGCGTGGATCTGCCCTGCGCCGGCTTCGGAATGGGCGACGTGGTGCTGGCCGAGCTCTTGAAGGACCGCGGGGCGGCACCGCCGGCTCCGGCGGTGGTGGATGTCTTTCTCGTCGCCATCAGCGGGGAGGACACCATTCCGGTGCTGGAGCTGGCGCACCGGCTCCGGGACGCGGGGGTGTCCGTTGAATACGCGCTGAAGCACGGGGCCATCCGGCGCCAGCTGGAGCTCGCCGCGGCCCGGGGCGCGAAGCACGCCGTCATCATCGGCCCCGACGAACGCAAGGACGGCGTCGCCGTGGTGCGCGACCTCGCGGGCGGCACGGAGCGGCGGGTGCCGCTGGACGCGATCCGGCATGGTATCCTCTCGCCGACGGACGGGGCGGCGGGAGACGGTTCCGTCGCACACTCCAGGACCTGACATGGCCCAAGCGCAGAAAATCACGCCACGCGCCAAGGACTTCAGCGAGTGGTATTCGGACGTCATCATGCAGGCGGAGCTGGCGGACTACTCGCCGGTGCGCGGCTGCATGGTCATCCGCCCCCACGGCTACCGCATCTGGGAGCTGATGCAGCGCGCGCTGGACGACATGTTCCGCGCCACCGGACACCGGAACGCGTACTTCCCGCTCTTCATTCCGATGAGCTTCCTCGCGAAAGAGGCGGAGCACGTCGAAGGTTTCGCGAAGCAGGTCGCGGTGGTAACCCACACCCGGCTCCGCGCCACCGGCAAGACCGGCGCGGCGGCGATCGCCGTGGACCCGACCTCGGAGCTGGAAGAGCCGCTGGTGGTGCGGCCCACGTCGGAAACGATCATCTACGCGATGTTCGCCAAATGGATCCAGAGCTACCGTGACCTGCCGCTGCTCCTGAACCAGTGGGCCAACGTGGTGCGCTGGGAAATGCGGACCCGCCTCTTCCTGCGGACCACGGAGTTCCTGTGGCAGGAGGGACACACGGCGCACGCCGACGAGGCCGGCGCCGAAGCCGAGGCGCGCGCGATTCTCGCGATCTACCGCAAGTTCGCCGAGGAGTGGATCGGGGTGCCGGTGATCACCGGCGTGAAGACCGAGAGCGAGAAGTTCGCGGGCGCGCTCCGCACCTACGCCATCGAAGCGATGATGCAGGACAAAAAGGCCCTGCAGGCGGGCACCTCCCATCACCTCGGCCAGAATTTCGCGAAGGCCTTCGACGTGAAATACCAGACCGCGCAGGGCGGCCTGGAGCACGTCTGGAACACATCGTGGGGCGTCACCACCCGTCTCATCGGCGCGCTGATCATGACGCATTCCGACGACAACGGATTGGTCGCTCCGCCGCGGCTCGCGCCGGTGCAGGTGGCGATCGTGCCGATCTGGAAATCGGACGAAGAAAAGGCGCAGGTGAGCGAGGTCGGGGCGCGGGTGAAGGCCGAGCTCGAGCAGGCGGGCCTCCGGGTGGAGCTCGATCTGCGCGACACCGTGAAGCCCGGCGCCAAGTACTTCGAGTGGGAAGCGAAAGGTGTCCCCCTGCGGTTCGAGATCGGCCCCCGGGACCTGGCGGCGGGGCAGGCGATGGCGGCGCGGCGCACCGGCGGGAAAGCGCCGGTCGCGCTCGCGGGGATCGGCGCCGCGGCGGCCCGCGCGCTGGACGAAATCCAGGCCGCCCTTTTCACGGCCGCGAAGGAGCGCCGCGACGCGGCCTCGATCCGCGGCGTGACCAAGGAGCGCTTCATCGAGTTCATGAAAGCGGGCGGCGGGTTCGCGTACGGAGGGTTCTGCGGCTCCGCCGCCTGCGAGGCGGAGATCAAGGAACAGACCGCGGCTACGGTGCGCGTCCTCCCCGACGCCGAGTTCCGCTCGCAGGAGACGCCCAAGACCTGCATGTGGTGCGGCAAGCCGAGCCTGGCGGAGGCGATGTGGGCGCAGGCGTACTGAGCTTCGACCCCGCCCTCCTCACCGCCATCGCGGAGCGGGTGGGGACTCCCACCTACGTCTACGGCGCCAACCTCATTCGCGCCCAGTACCACGCGCTCGACGACGCGTTGAAAGACGTGCCTCACCGGATCTGCTATTCGGTGAAGGCCAACGGGAACCTGGGCGTGCTCCGGGTCCTGAAAAGCCTCGGCGCCGGCGCCGACATCGTCTCGGTGGGGGAGCTGCGCCGCGCGCTCTGCGCCGGGTTCGATCCCGGGACCGTCGTCTTCTCCGGTGTGGGCAAGACCGGCGCGGAGCTGGAAGAGGCTATCCGCGCGGGGGTCGGGTTCCTCAATGTCGAGTCCTCGAGCGAGCTCGACGCGGTGATCGCCGCGGCGCGGCGCGCGGGCAAACGGGCCGGCGTCGGGATTCGCGTGAATCCCGACGTGTCGGCGGACACGCCGCACCCCTACACCAAGACCGGCGAGAAGACCGCGAAGTTCGGGGTCCCCTTCGACGAAGTGGTCCCCCTGGCACGCAGGATCGCGCAGGAGCCCCTCCTCGCCCTCCGCGGGCTCGCGATGCACCTCGGCTCGCAGATCGTGGACGTGGAGCCCTACCACCGGGGCACCGCCAAACTGCTCGAGCTGGTCACCGCGATCCGCGCGTCCGGGATCTCCACCCTCGAGACGCTGGACGTGGGCGGGGGACTGGGGGTGCGCTATCACGCCGAGAAGACGCCGAGTCTCTCGGCCTTCGCGAACTCGGTCGCGCCGCTGGTGCACGCGGCGAAGCTCACCCTGCTGCTCGAGCCGGGGCGATTTCTCGTGGCCAACGCCGGGGTCCTGCTCACCCGGGTGCTGTACCGCAAACACTCGGGCGGGCGGGAATACGTGATCGTGGACGCGGGGATGAACGACTTCGTGCGCCCGTCGCATTACAACGCGCACCACGAGATCGTCGCCCTCAAGGACGGCGGCCGGGAAGAGGAGACGGTGAGCGTGGTGGGGCCGATCTGCGAGTCCGGAGACTTCCTGGCGCTCGACCGCAAGCTCCCCGCGGTCCGGCCCGGGGAGTACCTGGCGCTCCTCGGCGCGGGCGCGTACGGCTTCGTGATGAGCTCGAACTACAACGCGCGGACCCGCCCCGCCGAGGTGGTGGTGGAGGGAGACAAGTACTACGTCGCGCGCCAGCGGGAACAGCTGGACGAGCTGTTGAAAGGGGAGACCGCGGACCCCACCACCTGGTACCACGGATGAACCGGATCCTCATTTTCGACTGTGGATCCCAGTTCACCCAGCTGATCGCGCGGCGGGTGCGCGAGGCGCACGTCTACTGCGAGATCCATCCGGCGTCCAAGGCGCAGGACCTGGCTTTCATCACGGCGTTCGATCCCAGGGGCGTGATCCTGTCCGGGGGCCCGAATTCGGTGTTCGAGCCCGGCGCGCCGGCCGCGGACCCCGGGATCCTGGATCTCGGGGTGCCGGTCCTCGGGATCTGTTACGGGATGCAGCTCCTGGCGCGGCTGGCGGGCGGCAAGGTGGCCCCCGCGGCGGAGCGGGAGTATGGCCGGGCCGAGGTGACGGTGCTGGAGAGCGACGGCGTCTTCAAGGGCTTCGGCAAGAACCAGGCGATCACCGTCTGGGCGAGCCACGGCGACCGGATCGACGCGCCGCCGCCGGCGTTTCGCGTCACCGCGAAGAGCGCCAACGCGCCGGTGGCCGGGATGCGCCACGAGAAGAAGAAGATCTTCGGAGTCCTTTTTCACCCGGAGGTGGTGCACACCCCGCGGGGCGGCGAGATCCTCGAGAATTTTCTTTTCAGCGTTTGCGGGTGCGAGCCGGACTGGACCCCGGGACACTTCATCGATCTCGAGGTGAAGCGCATTCGCGATCTGGTCGGCGAGAAGGGGCGCGCCATTTGCGGGCTCTCGGGCGGCGTGGATTCGGCGGTGGCGGCGGCGCTGGTGCACCGCGCCATCGGGGACCGGCTCACCTGCATCTTCGTGGACCACGGCCTCCTGCGCGAGAACGAGCGGGACCAGGTGGAGCGCACCTTCCGGGCGCACCTCGGCATCGACTTGCGCGTGGTGGACGCGGGAAAGCGCTTCCTGGGCGAGCTGACCGGCGTCACCGATCCCGAGGAGAAGCGCCGCCGCATCGGACACACGTTCATCGACGTGTTCGAGGATGCGGCGGGCCACGTGGACGGCAACGTGGGGTTCCTGGTGCAGGGAACGCTCTATCCGGACGTGATCGAGTCGTCGTCGCCCAAGGGCGGACCCTCGGTCACCATCAAGACCCACCACAACGTGGGCGGCCTCCGTCCCGACCTTCCCTGGAAGCTGATCGAACCGCTGCGGGAGCTGTTCAAGGACGAGGTGCGGCAGGTGGGACGGCAGCTGGGCCTCCCGGAGGAGATCGTGGGCCGGCACCCGTTCCCGGGCCCCGGGCTCGCGATCCGGGTCCTGGGCGCGGTGACCGAGGAGCGCCTGGCGCTGCTCCGGAAGGTGGACGCGATCTACATCGAGGAAATCCGGGAGGCGGGGCTCTACGACCAGATCTGGCAGGCCTTCGCGGTGCTGCTTCCGGTGAAGTCGGTCGGGGTGATGGGGGACGGCCGCACCTACGACCACGTGGTGGCGTTGCGCGCCGTGACCAGCCGGGACGGCATGACCGCCGACTGGTTCCCGTTTCCGCACCAGGTGCTGGCCGACGTCTCGAATCGCATCATCAACGAGGTGCGCGGAGTGAATCGCGTGACGTATGATGTAAGCTCGAAACCCCCCGCGACGATCGAATGGGAGTAGGCGCCCGCCGCCATTGATCGCCCCTGGCGTATCGTCATCGCGAGGAAGACTGCGAATGACCGGATGCGACAGAAGCACCAAACGTACCGTTGCAGCGCCGCCGAGCCCCGCGCTCTTCTTCCGGGTCGCGAGTCTCGCCTGTGTCCTCGTCGCCTGCCGCTCCGATAAGCCGCGCGCTCCCGGCGTCACGCCCGATGGCGTCGCCGTCGCGGACGAGGGCTGCAAGGGGATCTACGTCGCGTCCCATCCCAAGGCGGACGCTCTGCTCCGGGAATACCTGAACCACGACGCGGCCGGCGACTTCCTCGCCTCGCGCGCCTGGCTCGACACCACGCTCAACTGTCCCGGCCGCCTCGGTACTATCGACTCGGCGGTCGTCGTCGCGGCGTGGTCGAGCTCGGCACTGAAGGCCGGGCGCGACACCACCCGCACCGTGGTCACCTATCAGATCGTCGCCCGCGTCGTCCTCGCGGGCGGGCAGGCGAGCGACGTCGAGCCGGCCAAGGTATTCGAGGTGGATACCGTTCAGCTGGTAAAGACCCCGTTCGGCTGGCGAATCGACCGGCCGCCCCCGCATTGGCACCTGATGCGGGCCAGCGCCCTCGCGCACCTGGGCCTCGACCCCGCGGAGCGACGGATCCTGGGAGGCGCCCGCTAGGCGGGCCCGATCCTTCCTGACCGCGTCCGCTTCCGCCGTCTCCCGGTTGCGCCCCTGGCACGCCGCCCTGACGGCCGCGCTTGCGGCCGTTCTCGTTTCCGCCACCGCCGTCCGCAACGGTTTTGTCGAGGACGATCACTGGGTCGTCGAGCAGCGCCCGCTGCTCCAGCATCCACCCTCGGCGTCCGCGGTCATCTCGGCCCCCTACTGGCCGCCGAGTTTCGGGGGCTCGCTCTGGCGCCCCGCCGTCCTCGCGACGTACGCGCTCGACTACCGCGTGTCGTCCGGTCCCGGCTGGTTCCACGCCGTCAACGTGCTTTGGGCGGCGGCCGCCGCCGCGGTGCTCGCCCTGCTCGCCGCGGCGCTCGCGGACGCGGGGACCGGTCTCGCGGTGGGCCTCCTGTTCGCCGTGGACCCCGTGCACGTGGAAGCGGTGGCGAACGTGGTGGGGCGCGCGGAGCTGATGGCGGCTGTCGGCTACGGGCTCGCGCTGATCGGCGCCCTGCGCGCCGAGAAGAGCCGTGCCTGGCTCGCGGGCGTGGTGCTGGGCGGCGCGTTCGCCATCGCGTCCAAGGAGCACGCGGCGACGCTCCCCGCCGCCGTCATCCTCCTTCTCGCGGGCCGCGGGGCCGCGCGGGCCGAGTCCTGGCGGACGAGCCTCCGGCGGGCGTGGGCGCCCGCGCTCTGCGCCGTGGCGCCGATCGTCGGCTACTTCGTTCTCCGGCGACTGGTGGTGCAGGGGGGCGCGTTCGGGTCGGGGGGGCTGGCGCCGGGGCTGGGCGGCCTCGGGGTGTGGGGCCGTGCGTGGGGCATGCTGCCGCTCTCCCTCGTGTGGCTGCGGTTGCTGGTGTTCCCGGCCCACCTCTCGGCCGACTACTCCCCGGCTTACGCGACCGTTTCGACCGGCTTCACGCTCTGGCACGTCGTCGCGCTGCTCACCTGGGTTGTGCTCGCCGGGGGCGCCTGGCGGCTCCGTCACCGTACCTGGTGGCCGCTCGTGGGGCTGGTCTGGGTCGCGATCACCATCGCCCCGGTGTCGAACATCCTCGTTCCCACCGAGATCCTGGTGGCCGAGCGTACGCTGTATCTGCCGTCGTGGGGCGCCCTGCTGGCGCTGGTGACGGCGGCCGCGGCGATCGTGCCGGCGCGGGCCCGGGTGCCGGCGCTCGCGATCGTGGCCGTGCTTGGCGCCTGGCGGTCGGTGGCGCGGGTGCCCGCCTGGCGGAGCGACGCGACCTTCGTGGTGGCCCTCGAGGCGGACGCCCCGACGTCGTACCGCAGTCTCTGGCAGGAAGGGCTCGCGGCGTTCGACGCGGGCCACTGGGGGTCGGGAGAGCGGTACTTGAGGGAAGCGATCGCGGCCGCGCCCGAAATCCCGGCGCCGAAGGAGGAGCTGGCCCGGCGCTACGCGGCGGCCGGGCTCTGGCGTCCCGCCGCGGATCTCCTGGAGCGGGAGATCGCGGACGACAGCTCGCGCACGCTTCCCTGGTCGGAGCTGCCGGGGGTCCTGCTCCAGGCGGGAGACACCGCTCGCGCGCTCTTCGTGGCGGAGCGGGCGGCGGCGCGCTTTCCCGGGGACTCGGCGCTGGCGCGCAACGCGGCGGCGGTCGCGAGCGCGGCGAAGGGCCGGCGTCGCTAGTTAGATGTTCTTCTGCTCGAGGAGCTTCAGGAATTCCTGGGGACTGTTGAGCTTGGCGAGCCGGTCCACCACGTCCGCTTCCTTGGCGAATTGCGCGATCTTGCCGAGGACCGGGAGATACTGATTGGAGACTTCGAGGGGCGGGGCGACGATCAGGAAGAAGTAGTGGACCGGTTTGTCGTCGATCGCCTTGAAGTCCACTCCTTCGAGCTTACGGCCGAAAGCGACGCGCAGATTGTTGACGACGAGGGAGCGGCAGTGGGGGATCGCGATGTGCTGGCCGATGCCGGTCGAGCCCAGGGTCTCGCGCCGCTTCAGCATCTTGAGGAGCATCGCGTCGGCCTTCTCGTCCAGCTGCAAGAGACCGACGAGCTCCTGGAGCACGTCGTCCTTTTCGGTGGCCTGAAGCTGGAGCTTGATGGCGTCTTCGGAGAAGAATTCGCGCAGCCGCACCGCCCGTTCTTCCGTTCGAGTCGGCGTAACCTAGCCACTGGTTGCTCCATCCGCAACGCGCCATTACGTTGTGAATCATGAGGTTCCCCTATGCGGTCGGGGCGGACGTGCCCCTCTTTCTCGCGCCGATGTCCGGCGTTTCGGAGTCACCGTTCCGGCTGTTGTGCCGGCGGTTCGGCGCCGACGTCGTGGTGTCGGAGTTCATCTCCTCGGTGGGGGTGGCGCGCGGGATCGACCGGGTGATCGCGGACGGCAGGTTCGAACCGGCCGAGCGCCCCTACGGGATTCAGCTCTACGGCGCCGAGGCGGACACCATGGCGCGCGCCGCGGCGCTCGTCACCGAGCTGTTCCAGCCCGACTTCGTGGACTTGAACTTCGGCTGCCCGGTGAAGAAGGTGGTGCGTAACAACGGGGGCTCCGGCTGTCTCAAGGACCTCGGCCTGGTGCAGGGGATCATTGGCGCGGTGCGCACCGCCACCCACCTGCCGCTCACCGTGAAGATCCGGAGCGGGTGGGACGAGTCTCAGCGTGATCCCGTCACCATCGCGCTGCGCTGCCAGGAGGCGGGCGCGCAGGCGCTCACCCTGCACGCGCGCAGCCGCACCCAGATGTTCTCGGGGTCCGCGAACTGGGACGAGATCGCGGAGGTGGTGCGCGCGCTCGAGATTCCCGTGATCGGCAACGGCGACATCGAGACTCCGGAGGACGTGCTCGCGATGCGCCGCCACACCGGCTGCGCCGGCATCATGATCGCCCGCGGGTCGTTCGGGAATCCGTGGATCTTCGCGCAGGGCCGGGACCTGCTGGAGGGGCGGTCGAGGCGGCCGGATCCCACCCCGGAGGAGCGGTTCGCCACGGCGCTGGAGCATGCGCGTCTGGCGCTCCGGCTCCAGGGCGACAGCCGCAAGACCGCGCTCGAGTTCCGGAAGCACTTCGGCTGGTACACCCGCGGCGTGCCGGGCGCGGCGGAGCTCCGGGAGCGGCTCTTCCAGATCGAGTCCATGCAGGAGGCGGAGCGCATTTTCGCCACCTATCTCGAGGCGCGGGAGGCGAGCGCGATCGTGGCCGCGGCGTGAATTCGGACGAGCTCTCGCGGCTGATCGAGCGCCTCCCGTTCGCCTCCATCGATCACCTCCGGCCCGTCACCCAGGGCCACCAGGAGGTGATCTTTTGTCTGGGGAAGACCCCGGAACAGGTGGTCGGGATCGCGGAGCGGCTCGAGGCCCGGAGCGGGACCTTCCTCGCCACCCGTGCCGAGGCCGGACAGCTCGCGGCGCTCGCCGCGCGGTTTCCCCGGCTGGAGGTGAACGAGCTCGGCCGCACCGCGTACCTGCCGCGGGATCCGGAACCCGCCCCCACGGGGCGCGGCACGGTGCTCGTCGTCACCGCGGGCACCAGCGACCTGCCGGTCGCCGAGGAGGCCGCCGTGACGGCGCGCGCCCTGGGCAACAGGGTCGAGCGTCTCACCGACGTCGGGGTGGCGGGGATCCACCGGATTCTCACCCAGACCGACGCGCTCCGCCAAGCCTCGGTCATCATCGTGGTCGCCGGCATGGAAGGCGCCCTGCCCAGCGTGGTGGGAGGGCTGGTCAAGGTTCCGGTGATCGCGGTCCCGACCAGCGTCGGGTACGGCGCGTCGTTCGGCGGGCTTGCGGCCCTCCTGGGCATGCTCAACTCCTGCGCGTCGGGCGTCACCGTAGTCAACATCGACAACGGGTTCGGCGCCGCCGCGGCCGCGAGCCGCATCAACCACTCGTGACGCGTCCGACGTCGGGGCTCGCGCTGGCGCGCGGGCTCCGGGTGCTCGGGGTCATCGTCGCGGTCGTCGCCGCGTATCGGGGGGCTTGGTGGGGTCTCCTCGCGGCGCTGGGCGGCTTCGTGGCGGGCCTCGGACTGTCGTTCCGCTCCTGGGGGAGGAAAACCCCCGAATCCCGTCCCATCGATTTCGAGCACGCGCTCGATCTGGTGCGCCGGGCGCACGCGGGCCGCGCCGCGTGGGCCTGCGGGCTCGCCGGCGGGGACGTCATCGCGTCCGCCGAGGGGGTGCTGGACGACGCGCTGGAGCGCGGCACCGCGCTGGTCCACCTTGCGTCGGTGGACGGCCGCCTGCACGTGAAACAGGAGGCGGATGGCGCCTACGTCGCGGTCGGAGATTTCCCGTACGGGGCCGGGCTCTATCTCGCCGATGGAGCGGCGGCGGAGACCGAGACCGCGGCGGACGACCTGCGCCGTCTCGTGGCGGGGATGCGGCTGGCGGAGGAGGAGATGGACGCGACCGGCGTTCCGGTCGCCCGCCGTCTCGCGGCGATCGCCGGGGGAGCGCAGACCCTGGAAGGCGTGGCGCGGGCGGGAGTGGAGCTGGTCCAGCAGATCGCGCAGCGGGGCGCCGCGATCGTGGTGCGGGACGGCGCGTCGCAGGCCGACCGGGTGGCCGCGGTCTCCTCGGCGGCGGATCCCCGGCTCGACCACGTCACTCTCGCCGCCGGATCGCCGGTGGCCCGGGCGATCGAGTCGGGCCTGCCGGTCATCACCAGCGAAGGGGAAGACATCTTCGGGCCCGGGGTGCCGGAGCGCCGGCGCCGGGAGCGGGGCGGGACCGCGTACCCGCTGATGGAAGGTCACGTGGGGATCGGCGCGCTGGTGGTGCTCGGTCCTCCGGTCGATCCCGCCACGGCGCTGGCCGAACAGCTGGGGCGGCTGGTGGGCGAGCTCGGTCCCCGGATCGCGGTGGGGCGCGCGCTCGACGACGCCACGCGCCGCGCCGAGCGGGACGCGCTGACGGGGCTCCGCAACCGCGGCGCCTTCGAGGCGATCTTCGCGCGCCAGCGGGTGACCGAGGGCCGGGTGGCGGACGCGGCGACGGGGATCGGCGCGCCTTCGACGCTCATCTATGTGGACCTGGACCATTTCAAGCGGCTGAACGATTCGCTGGGCCACGCGGCCGGAGACGCGGCGCTGCGCCACGTGGCCGGGCTGCTCGAAGCGCAGGTGCGCGAGGTGGATTCGGTGTCCCGGATCGGCGGCGAGGAGTTCGCGGTCTGGCTCCCGGGAACCCCGATGGCGGAGGGACTCGAGGTGGCCGAGCGGATCCGGCGCGCCGTGGCGGGCACGGCGTGGCACTGGAGCGGGACCCCGCGGCCGCTGACGGTGTCGTGCGGCGTGGCGAGCTACGACGAAACCGTGGCCGACCCGCAGAACCTGCGCGGCGCCGCGGACGCGGCGCTCTATCGCGCGAAGCAGGCGGGGCGGAACCGGGTTGAAAAGGCGGAGCGCTCCGGCTAGGTTGCCGGCGGAAGGGGGCGACAGGTTTCGACGGGTAAGGTGAGGATTTCGCTGCGTGCCCAGGTTCTCAGTCACCTGGTAAATCAACTGGGAAACTACACAAGCCAACTCTGAACTGGCTCTGGCTGCGTAAGCTTCGGCTTCACGCACCTGCGTGAGTGGCAGCCCGCCTGAGGCGGCGCTCGCGTATCGCAAAGTCGGGCTGGCGTGACTCTCCGCCTCCGGGGGTTACGCGAGAGCTGTCGAGGCTAGTTACCGCCAGGGCCGGCGACGCGCCGAGGCGGTGAGACCAAAAAAGCGACGCCTACGCACGTAGGAGTGATTTCGGATTCTTGCTCGGACCGGGGTTCGATTCCCCGCGCCTCCACTTGTTCATCGGCCACTTCGCCCTCGGCTTCGCCGCCAAGCGCGCGGCGCCCCGGACCTCCCTCGGCCCTCTGATCCTGGCGCCGGCCCTCCTCGATTTCCTCTGGCCGGTGTTCATCCTGGCCGGCGTCGAGCGGGTCGCCATCACCCCGAACCCCAATCCGTTTCTCAATCTCACGTTCACCTCGTATCCCTGGTCCCACAGCCTGGTGATGGCGGCAGTGTGGGGGGCCCTCTTCGGGGGCGGGTACTACGCGGTCACCAGGTACCGGCCCGGGGCGATGGTCCTGTTCCTGCTGGTGGTGAGCCACTGGGTGCTCGACGTGGTGAGTCACCGGCCCGACATGCCGGTGTCGCCGTGGGGCGGCCCGGTGCTCGGGCTCGGCCTCTGGAACTCGGCGCCGCTCACGGTGGTGGTGGAGGCGGCGATGCTCACCGCGGGGGTCGCGCTGTATGCCGGGGGGACCCGCGCGCGGGACCGGATCGGGCGGTTCGGAACCGCGGGGCTGGTGCTGTTCCTGGTGCTGGGCTACGTCTCGACCCTCCTCGGCGGCGCCCCGCCGGGAACGGCGGCGATCGCCATCGTGGGGCTCATCGCGGGGGCGCTCACGGTGCTGTGGGCCTGGTGGGTGGACCAGCACCGGGAGATCGTCGCGCCGGCCGCCTGATCCTCAGGCGCACGCGGCGGCGACGGGCGCCGCGTGCATCGCCACTGAATCCTCGATGTCCCGCGCGTACCCGCCCGCCCCCACCATCGCGACCTTCGGAACGCGCATTGCGGAAAGCCCTTCCGGGTGTAAGTTGGTGCCGTTCGATTCGCCATCCGCCATCGAAACGGAGCGACCAATGGATGCGGCCTTAGACTTGTTTCGGGTGATCTGGGAGCCGGGCGCGGTGTTCGAGCGGGTGCGCGAAAAGCCGCGCTTCCTCGCCCCCTTCATCGTGCTGGCCGTAATCGCTCTGGGGGTCGCGGCGGTCCAGCTGCCCTTCACCAAGGTGGCGATCGCCGGTCAGATGGCGCAGACGCCGAACGTGACGCCGGAGCAGACGGCCGCCGCGCTCAAGGTGGGTCCCATCGTCGCCGTGGTGGCCCCGCCGATCTTCATGGTGCTCTTCCTCCTCATCGGCGCCTTCATCCTCTGGGTGATGGTGTCGGTGCTGGGCGGCGAGGCCAAGTTCGGCACCCTGCTGTCGGTGATCACCTACTCCGCCGTCAGTTTCATCGCGCTCTCCATCGTGGGGCTGATCGTCCTCGAGCTCAAGGGAACGAGCGCGATCAGCACGCCGGCGGACATGCAGCCGGCGCTGGGGCTGGACCTGCTCGCCCCCGGGGCGACCGGCTTCGTGCTGGCCTTCCTCAAGGGGATCAATCCGTTCGCGATCTGGGGCGTGTACCTGGCTGGCCTCGGAACCAAGATCACCCACAAGACGTCCGGCGGCACGGCCTATTCGGCCGCGATCGTCGAGGCCCTGCTCCTGCTGCTGGTCGGGGCGGCGTTGAGCCGCGGCTAGACCGTCGCCTTGGTGCGGTTGATGTGCCCGGCTTCCTCGAGGGCGGCCTGGGCCGCCGCGAGCCGGGCGATGGGGACGCGGAAGGGGGAACAGGACACGTAGTTCATGCCGGCGCGGTGGCAGAACTTCACCGACGACGGCTCGCCCCCGTGCTCGCCGCAGATGCCGATCTTGAGCGCCGGCCGGGCCGAGCGGCCCAGCCGTACCGCCAGCTCGATGAGTTTGCCGACCCCTTCCTGGTCCAGTACCTGGAAGGGGTCGTCTTTCAGGATCCCCTTGTCCACGTAGAAGGGCAGGAACCGCCCCGCGTCGTCGCGGGAGAGGCCGAAGGTGGTCTGGGTCAGATCGTTGGTGCCGAAGGAGAAGAACTCCGCTTCCTTCGCGATCTCGTCCGCCGTGAGCGCGGCGCGCGGCAGCTCGATCATGGTCCCGATGTGATAGGGGGCGGCGCGCCCCGCCTCGTTGAAGACCTCCTGCGCCACCCGTCGCACGATCTGGGCCTGGCGCCGCAATTCCTCCACGTCGGCCACCAGCGGAATCATCACTTCCACCACCACCTTCTTCCCGCGCGCCACCACCCGGCACGCCGCTTCGAAGATGGCCCGGGCCTGCATTTCGGTGATCTCGGGATAGGTGATGCCGAGCCGGCACCCGCGGTGGCCCAGCATCGGGTTCGCCTCCACCAGCGAATCCACGATCCGGCGGAGCTTCGGCGCCGGGATCTTCATCGCGCGCGCCAGGGCGGCGACCTCCTCCCGGGTGTGGGGCAGGAATTCGTGGAGCGGGGGATCGAGGAGCCGGATGGTGACGGCGAGCCCCGCCATCGCCTCGAAGATCCCCTCGAAATCGGCCCGCTGCATCGGGAGCAACTGGGCGAGCGCCTGGCGCCGGCCCCGTTCGTCGGTGGCGACGATCATCTCCCGCATCGCGGTGATGCGGTCCCCCTGGAAGAACATGTGCTCGGTGCGGCAGAGGCCGATGCCCTCGGCGCCGAACTCCCGGGCGCGCGCGGCGTCGCCCGGCGTGTCCGCGTTGGCACGCACCCGCAGCCGGCGCCGCTGGTCCGCCCACGCCATCAGCCTCGTGTAGTGCGCGCCGATCTTGGGACGGACCAGTCGGGCCTCGCCCAGGAGGACGCGCCCGGTGGTGCCGTCCACCGTGAGGGATTGGCCTTTCTTCACCACCCGCCCGTTGGCGCGGAAACGACCGCGCGCGGGCTCCACCTCGAGCTCTTTCGCACCCACCACGCAGGTCTTCCCCATGCCGCGGGCCACCACGGCGGCGTGACTCGTCATCCCGCCCCGCGCGGTGAGCACCGCCTCGGCCGCCACGATGCCGTGGAAATCGTCGGGCGACGTCTCGGGGCGGACCAGAATCACCTTGTGCCCCTTCTTCTTCAGCGCTTCGGCCTCGTCCGCGTCGAACACCACCTCGCCGATCGCGGCGCCGGGTGACGCGGGGAGTCCCTTCGCCACCACGGTGACCGACGCGCGCGGGTCCACCATGGGATGGAAGAGCTGGTCCAGGTCCTGGGGAGGGACCCGCTGGACCGCGTCGTCCTCGCTGATCAGTCCCTCAGCCACCATCTCGACGGCCACCCGCACCGCGGCGAGGCCGGTGCGCTGGGCGCGGCGGGTCTGCAGCAGGTACAGCTTGCCGTGCTCGAACGTGAACTCGAGGTCCTGCACGTCCTTGAAGTGGCGCTCCAGCTTCTCCGCCAGGCGCTCGAGCTCCCGGTACACCTTGGCGAACTTGCCGCGCTTCATCTTCGCGATCGAATCCGGGGTCCGCGCGCCGGAGACCACGTCCTCGCCCTGGGCGTTGGTGAGGTAGTCCCCGTTGAGCGCCTTCTCTCCGGTGCGGCAATCCCGCGTAAACGCCACGCCGGTCCCGCTGTCGTCGCCCAGGTTGCCGTAGACCATCGCCACCACGTTCACCGCGGTGCCGAGGTCGTCGGGAATCCCGTGGACCTTGCGGTAGTCGATGGCGCGGCGGGTGCGCCAGCTCTTGAACACCGCCTCGATGGCGCCCCAGAGCTGGGTCTGCGCGTCCTCGGGGAAGGGGAGGCCGGTCCGGGCCTGGATGATGGCCTTGAACTCGCCCACCAGAGTCTCGAGATCCTCGGCCGGCAGGTCGATGTCGCGGTCCACCTTGCGGCGATGCTTGTACGCTTCGAGGGCCTCCTCGAAGGGGTCCTTGCCGAGGTCGAACACCACGTCGCCGTACATCTGCACGAAGCGGCGGTAGGAGTCGTAGGCGAAGCGCGGGTTGCCGGACTCCTTGAGGAGGCCCGGCACCGTGCGGTCGTTCAGCCCCAGGTTCAGGATCGTCTCCATCATGCCGGGCATGGAGACCGCCGCGCCGGACCGGACCGAGACCAGGAGCGGGTTGGTGGCGCTGCCGAATTTCTTGCCGGTGGACTGTTCCAGGTGCTTGAGGTGCCGCGCGACTTCCTCCCGGAGCTCCTCGGGGAAGGTCCCCTGCTCGAGGTAGCTGATGCAGACCTTGGCGGAGATGGTGAAGCCGGGGGGAACCGGCAGGCCGAGGTTCGCCATTTCGGCGAGCCCGGCGCCCTTGCCGCCCAGAATGTCGCGCATCGCGGCGGTCCCGTCGGCGCGCCCGTTTCCGAAGAAGTAGACGAAGCGCTCGACGGACGGCATGCGAAGCTAGGCGGAGACTCCCGCGGTGAGGGGAGCCGCGTGACGCGCGGCGGGGAGCTCTTCGGGAATCTCGGTGGGGTACTGGCCCGAGAAGCAGGCGTGGCAGAACTCGCTGGAATCGCCGCCGGCCGCGCGCAGCATCCCCTCGAGCGAGAGATAGCCGATGGAGTCCACGCCCAGATGGCGGCGGATCTCCTCCACCGAATGACTGGAGGCGATCAGCTCGCTCCTGGTCGGCGTGTCGATCCCGTAGTGGCAGGGCCCGGTGATCGGCGCCGAGGCGACCCGGAAATGCACCTCGGTGGCGCCGGCCTGGCGGATCATGTGGACCAGGCCGCGGCTGGTGGTGCCGCGGACCAGCGAGTCGTCCACGACGACGACCTTCTTCCCCTCCAGCACCTCCCGCACCGGGTTGAACTTGATCTTCACCTTGGCGTTGCGGCCGGTCTGGGCGGGGTGAATGAACGTGCGGCCCACGTAATGATTCCGGATCAGCGCGTGCTCGAGCTTCACTCCGGAGGCCTCGGAAAATCCGAGCGCCATCGCGTTGGAGGAATCGGGAACCGAAAAGACGCAGTCGGCTCCGGGGGCCGGATGCTCGCGGGCCAGCTCGCGTCCCAGGGCCCGGCGCACCCGGTCCACCGAGCGGTGGAAGATGGTGCTGTCGGGCCGGGAGAAGTACACCAGCTCGAAGATGCAGCGCTTCCGCTCCTTGAGCGGCAGATGGGGCAGAGCGTCCACCTCTCCGTCGTGGATCCGGACGAAGTCTCCGGGTTCGAGCTCGCGGACCACCTTGGCGCCGAGGAGGTCGAGCGCGCAGGTCTCGGAGGCGACGATGTGACCGTCCCCCAGCTTGCCCAGAATGAGGGGCCGGAAGCCGCGGGGGTCCACGATGGCGTAGAGGGTCCGGCCGACCGTGATCACGAGCGAGTACGCTCCGTCCACCCGCTCCAGCGCGTCGAGCAGCTGATCCTCGGGCTCCCGCGCTTCGGAGCGCGCGATCAGGTGGATCAGCACTTCGCTGTCGGACGAGGTCTGGAAGATGGAGCCCTTGGCCACGAGATCGGCGCGGAGCTGGACCGCGTTGGTGAGGTTGCCGTTGTGGGCGAGGGCCAGCGGCCCTTCGCGGTAGCCCGCGAGCACCGGCTGGGCGTTGGCGAGCACCGAGCTGCCGGCGGTGGAGTAGCGGGTGTGCCCGATGGCGACGTCGCCGGGAAGGCCGGCGAGCACCTGCTCGTTGAAGATGTCGGCCACGAGCCCCATCCCGCGATGGGCGCGCGCGACTCCTTCGCCGTCCACCGACACGATCCCGGCCGACTCCTGCCCGCGATGCTGGAGACTGTAGAGTCCCAGGTACGCGACCCGGGCCGCGTCAGGAATGCCGGAAACGCCGATGATGCCGCACATCGCTCGATCAGTCTCCCATGCGTTTGGGAATCGCTCCGAAATATACCTCGCGCAGCGTGGCGACGGGCCGCTCGATCCTGAACTCGCCCAGGCGCACCCGGAACACGCCGTTTTCGTCCCCGACCGTGCCCGCGCGGAGGCAGGGCACGCCGTGCTCCTTCGCGAGCGTGGTGACGGCCGCCGCGCGCTCCGGCGCGCAGGTGATCACCGCGCGGCCGTGCGACTCGGAGAACAGGACCGTGAGCGGCGCGTGGGGAGTGGGGAGCTCGACCTCCAGGCCGAATCCGCGCTCCTGGTACGGTCCGCCCATCGCCACTTCCGCGAGCGCCACGCCGAGCCCGCCTTGGGAGCAGTCGTGCGCCGACCGGAACCAGCCGCGCTCGGCCCCGGCCACGAGGAAGCCCACCAGCCGCCGCTCGGCGTCGAGATCCACCGCGGGCGGCGCGCCCCCCACCAACCCGTGGATCGCTTCCCAGAACGCGGAGCCGCCGAGCTCGTCCCGGGTGTCGCCGAGGATGAAGACCGCGTCTCCCGCCGCCTTGGCGTGTGACGGCACCGCGCGATTCACGTTCGCGAGGAGTCCCACCATCCCGATCACGGGCGTCGGATCGACGGCGCCGGTGGGACTCTCATTGTAGAAAGAAACGTTGCCGCCGGTGACCGGAGTTCCGAGCGCCCGGCACGCGTCCGCGATGCCGCGGCACGCCTCCCGGAACTGGTAGAACACCGCCGGACGCTCCGGGCTTCCGAAGTTGAGGCAGTTGGTGATCCCGATGGGTCGGGCGCCGGTGCAGGCCACGTTCCGCGCGCCTTCCGCGACCGCCGCCTTGCCGCCCTCATAGGGATCGAGGAAAACGTATCGGGCGTTGCAGTCGGTCTTGACGGCGATGCCGAAATCGGTGTCGGGGACGCGCAGGACCCCCGCGTCGCCCCCCGGCGGAATCACGGTGGACGCCCGCACCGTGGAGTCGTATTGCTCGAAGACCCAGCGCTTCGACGCGATGGGCGGGTGGTCGAGCAGCCGGAGCAGCGCTTCGTCGGGGCGGGGGGCAGGGGATGCGGGATTGGGACGCGCGCGGCGGAGCCGGGCGATCGCTTCGTCCTCCTTTGCTTCCGGATGGTAGACCGGGCAGTCGTCGATGAGCTGGCCCCCCGGAAGATCCACCACCACCTGCTCCCCCCAGGTGCAGCGGTAGCGGCCGTCGTCCGTGACCCGTCCGATGGGTGTCGCGTTCAACTCCCACTTTTCCGCTATGGCCTGGACCTGGCGCACCCGGTCCGCCTTCGCCACCACCAGCATCCGCTCCTGGGACTCGGAGAGCAGAATCTCGTACGGGGTCATGCCTGGTTCGCGGGCGGGCACCCGGGCGAGGTCGATCTCCACGCCGACGCCGCCCCGCGCGGCCATCTCCGCCGAGGACGACGTGAGTCCGGCGGCGCCCATGTCCTGGATCGCCACGATGTGTCCCGACCCGATGAGCTCGAGACTCGCTTCGAGAAGGAGTTTTTCGGTGAAGGGGTCCCCCACCTGCACCTGGGGCCGGCGCTGCTCGCTCGCCTGGGTCAGCTCTTCGGAGGCGAACGAGGCGCCGTGGATCCCGTCCCGGCCGGTGCGCGCCCCGACCGCGAGCAGCACGTTCCCCAAGCCGTGCGCCACGGCGCGGATCAGATCCTTCTCCCTCAGCAGTCCCACGCACATCGCGTTGACGAGGGGGTTGCCGCCGTAGCCGGCCGCGAAGTCCACTTCGCCGCCCAGGGTCGGCACGCCCACGCAGTTGCCGTAGTCGCCGATCCCGCTCACCACGCCGGCGAAGAGATAGCGGTTGCGGGGCGCGTCCAGGGGACCGAAGCGGAGGCTGTTGAGGAGCGCCACGGGCCGCGCGCCCATGGTGAAGACGTCGCGCAGGATCCCGCCGGCCCCGGTGGCCGCGCCCTGATAGGGCTCGACCGCCGAGGGATGGTTGTGGGATTCGATTTTGAAGGCCACCGCCCAGCCGTCGGGGAGCCGGAGCACCCCGGCGTTTTCGCCGGGGCCCTGAACTACCTGGGGACCCTCGGTGGGGAAGAGCTTGAGGATGGGGCGGGAGTGCTTGTAGGAGCAGTGCTCGCTCCACAGGGCGGAGAAAATGCCGAGCTCGGCGAAGGTGGGCGCGCGGTGCAGCATGGCGGTGACGCGCCCGTATTCCTCTTCGGTGAGGCCGTGATCCTGGACCAGCGCGGGGGTGATGGGCGGGTCGCCGGGGAACGGGGTCGGCCCCGGGCGCGCCGGCGTCACGAAGCGGCAGCCTTCGCGCCGGCGGCGCGCGCGGACCGGGCCGCGAGTGCGGTGGGTTCGTGGTGCCCCGTCATCCGGCTCCTCTTAGTGCGAGGTCTGGGTCGAATCGGTGGGCCGCTTTTCGCCGGGCTTCAAGGGCGAGGGCGAAGAAGACTGGCCGCTGTAGTGGTGCCCCGGCCAGCGGGTGATGGCGTCCACCACCTGGCCGTTCTGCAGGGTCACGAGGTCGAGCATGCCGCAGGTCTTCTCGCACCCGTTCTTGTAATAGATGTAGGTGTACTCTCCCGCCTTCCGGACGTCGGCGGGGGGGCCCCACTGGGTGTAGACGTCCCGCTCGCTCATGCCGGGGGCCACAGTGCCGGTGTCGGGCGAGTCGTAGGGCTCGTCCTTCAGGGCGACGGAGGAGGCCGGCGGTGCCGGCGGCTTGGCCGCGGGCTTCTGTTGCGGCGCGGCCGTGCCCGGCGCGGGCTTCGCGGGCGTCGTGACCGCCGGGTTGGTGGCCGCGGGCGTCGGCGCCGGGGCTTTCTTCTTGGAGAGCGCCGCCTTGATCTTGTCACACCCGGAGGTGGCGATCATCAGCAGCGCGCACAGCGCCAGCAGGCTGCGTCGCATGTGGTGCCTCCATCGAAAGGAAGAAACGGGCGCCGTCCTCGCCGCCCAGCGGCCGAGCGTTGCGGCGCTCGGGGTGCGGCATGATGCCCACGACGTTGCGGGCGGCGTTGGTCACGCCGGCGATCCCCGCGGTGGAACCATTGGGATTGTCGTCCACGTGGCGCAACACCACGCGGCCTTCGGCCTCGAGCTCCTGCACCAGCGCCCGGTCGGCGACGTAGCGGCCGTCGCCGTGGGCGATGGGAATCGTCAGCTCCTCGCCCCGCTCGTAGAGATGCGTGAACGGGGTGTCGGTGGCCTCCACCCGCACCCGCACCGGCCGGGAGAGGAACTTGCGGCCCGCGTTGCGCATCAGGCCGCCGGGGAGGAGCCCCGCCTCGCAGAGAATCTGGAATCCGTTGCAGATCCCGAGCACCGGGCCTCCGGCGCGCGCGTGCGCCGCCACCGCGGCCATCACCGGCGAGAACCGCGCGATGGCGCCGGAGCGGAGATAGTCGCCGTAGCTGAACCCGCCCGGCAGGATCACCACGTCCGCGCGCTGGAGGTCGGTGGACTTGTGCCACACGAAGTAGGCGTCGCTGCCCCCGAGCCGCGCGGCCGCGACGGTGTCGGTATCGCAGTTGGAGCCGGGGAAGACCACCACCGCCACGCGGCGCATCAGGCGCTCTCCACGGCGACCTGGTAATCCTCGGTCACCGGGTTGGCGAGCAGCCGGTCGCACATGGCGCGGGCCCGGGCCGCCGCTTCGTCCCGGGTGTTGGCCTTCACCTCGAGCACCAGGTGCTTGCCCATCCGCACCGCGCCCACGTCGCTGAAGCCGAGGGTCTGGAGCGCGTGCTCGATGGCCTGGCCCTGCGGATCGAGCAGGGTCGCGCGCGGCATCACCCGGACTTCGACGCGGAACGCGCTCACATCGGACCTCCGCGCTGGCCGAATCCGTGCCGGCGCTCGGTGAAATCGGGGGGTGGGGCGTCGGTGTCGCCCAAAACGATCGGTCCCGCGATTTCGGTCTCGTCGCTCACGCCTTCGCCTTCCTCCTGGAAGAGTCCGAGCAGGGCGGCCCGGAGGACGCCGTACACCATGTAGGCGATCCCCAGCGGGAAGAGAAACAGGTCGTGGCGCCAGATCCCGAAGAACACGATGGCGAGAATGGTGACGAGTCCCAGCACCCCGCGCGCCGAGCGCAGCCCGGCGTGCGGCACCGTCGCGTAGCGGACGTTGCTCACCATCAGGATGGCGCAGAGGATGAGGAGGAACGTGACCAGAAGCTGCCAGGGGAGCCCGGCCAGCCGGTGCTGGTAGAGCGCGGTCTGGGTGAACGGGAAATAGGTCGCGAGCGTCATGCCCGCGGCCGGCGAGGGGAGTCCGATGAACGACGACTTGGCGCGTCCGGCCTGGGTGATGTTGAACCGGGCGAGGCGGATCGCGGCGGCCATCACGTAGAAGTACGCGAACACCCAGGCCGCCTGCCCGCCGGCCGCGAACTCGAGCTCGTAAATGAGGAACGCGGGCGCCACGCCGAAGCTCACCACGTCCACCAGGCTGTCGAGCTCGGCGCCGAAGCGGGTGCCGGTGTTGGAAAGCCGGGGCACCCGGCCGTCCAGTGTGTCCAGAATGCCGGCGAACACGATGAACCAGCTGGCGCGGTAGAAGTCGCCGCGGGTGGCCAGCACCATGGACCAGATGCCGAAGAACAGATTGAACAGCGTGAAGAGGCTGGGGACGATGATCACCACGCGCCGCATCCCCGTGGGCCGGAAGCCGGGCGATTTCACGCGCCGTACTCCGCGAGCACCGAGGCGCCGGCGTGCACCTTGTCGCCCAGGGCCACGCGCACCCGCGCCCCCGATCCCGCGGGCAGGAACACGTCCACCCGGGATCCGAACCGGATCATGCCGAGGCGCTCCGCTTGCGTCACGTTCTCACCCTCCCGGCTGTCGGTCACGATGCGTCGCGCGATGCTCCCCGCGATCTGCCGCACCAGGAGCGGGCCGTGGGGCCCGCGAATGCCGACCGACGCCTGCTCGTTATCGAGGCTCGCCTTCTCGCGGGCCGCGTGCAAGAACTTCCCCGGATTATAACGCACCAGCTCCACCCGGCCCGAGACCGGGTACCGGTTCACGTGCACGTTGAACACGTTCATGAATATGGAGATCCGGGTGGTCTCGCCCTTCAGGTACAGGGGCTCGGGAACCCCCGCCACGCTTACGATTTCGCCGTCCGCCGGGGAAATGACGTACGCCGTCCCCCGGGGCCCGGTCCGGGCCGGATTCCGGAAGAACACCAGCAGCCAGACCGAGAGCACCCCCAGGACGCCCGCGCCCACCCACCACCAGGGGCTCCGGGTTTCCGCGAGCCACGCCGCCGCGGCCGTGAGCAGCCACCCGGGAATGATGAACGGCCATCCCTCGGGCGCCATCGGCATCAGCGAATCTCCAGCGGGTGGCCCGTGATCAACCGGTAGGCTTCGCGGTAGCGCTCGCTGGTGGCGCGCACCACCTCGGCCGGCAGGGGCGGGGGAGGCGCGTTGCCGTCCCACTTGCCCGCCTGCTTCACGCCGGCGAGGTAATCGCGCAGGGGCTGCTTGTCGAACGAGGGCTGACTCTTGCCCGGGGTGTAGCGATCGGCGGGCCAGAAGCGCGACGAGTCGGGCGTGAGCGCCTCGTCGATCAGCATCAGGGTGCCGTCCGGGCGGGTGCCGAATTCGAACTTGGTGTCCGCGATGATGATCCCCCGGCGGGCGGCGTCGTCGCGCGCCTCGCTGTACAGCGCGAGGCTCGCCGTCCGGAGCCGCTCGGCCTGCCCGCGTCCGAGGTCCCGGACCACGCGATCGAAGGTCACGTTCTCGTCGTGGCCCTCGTCCGCCTTGGTCGCGGGGGAAAAGATCGGGGGCTCGAGCCGCGCGCTCTCCACCAGTCCGTTGGCGAGCGGCTCCCCGGCCAGCGTCCCCGACTTCTTGTACTCGGCCCAGGCCGAGCCCGAGAGATAGCCGCGCACCACGCACTCGAAGAGCACCGGGGTGGTGCGGCGCACCAGCGTCGCCCGGCCGCGCAGTACCTCGCGGTGCGGCGCCAGCGCCGGCACCCGCTTCACGATCGCGGAGGCGTCGGCGGTGATCAGGTGGTTCGGGATCAGGTACGCGAGGCGCCCGAACCAGTACGCCGAGATCTGGGTGAGCACCGCGCCCTTGTCCGGCACCGGCTCCCGCATCACCACGTCGAACGCGCTCACCCGGTCGCTGGCCACCATCAGCAGGGTGTCCGCGTCCACCTCGTACATCTCGCGGACCTTCCCGCGCCGCAGCAGGGGGAGTGGGAGCGCGCTTTCGACCAGCACTGCCGTCATACCTTGACCTCCGCGGCCGCGGCGGCCGGCGCCGCGGCTTCGATGCGGGAGAGGATCGCGGGCACCACGTGATCCAGAAAGTCATCCACCTGCTCCGGCGCGCGGCCCACGTAACGCGCCGGCTCCTGCTCCCCGGCCGAGAGCTTGAGGGAGACGCCCTTGAAGGCCGGGTCCTTGCCCAGTCGGGCAAGCAGGTCGTTCTCGACGCCCTCCTCCGCCATCGCTTTCGCCACCGCGAGGCTGTGTCCCCGGATCACTTCGTGCAGGCGCTGGCGATCGCCGCCCGCCTTCACGCCCTGCATCAGGAGGCGCTCGGTGACGAGGAACGGCATCTGGTCCTTCACGTGCCGCGCGATCGCCGCGTCCCGGACCTCGAGTCCCGCGGCCACGTTGGTCGCGAGCACCAGAATCGCGTCCGCCGCGAGATACGCCTCGGGAATCACCAGCCGCCGGTTGGCGCTGTCGTCGAGGGTGCGCTCCAGCCACTGGGTGGCGGCGGTGTGCCAGGCGTTCCCTTCCAGCTCGATCACGAAGCGCGCCAGGGAGGTCATCCGCTCGGCCCGCATCGGATTGCGCTTGTAGGCCATCGCGGAGGAGCCTACCTGCTCGCTCTCGAAGGGCTCGAGGATCTCGCCCTCGTGCTGGAGCAGCCGGAGGTCGGTCGCGAACTTCGCGGCCGAGGCGGCGACCCCGGAGAGCGCGGCCAGCACCTGCGCGTCCAGCTTGCGGGTGTAGGTCTGTCCCGTGACCGGAAAGACGCGGGTGAAGCCGAGCTTGGCCGCCACCCGGGCGTCGAGATCGCGCACCGCGTCGTGGTGGCCGTCGAAGAGCTCGAGGAAGGAGGCCTGGGTCCCGGTGGTACCCTTCACGCCGCGGAAGGCGAGGGTCTCGAGCCGGTGCAGGATTTCCTCCGCGTCCAGCGCGAAGTCCTGCATCCAGAGCGTCACCCGCTTGCCCACGGTGGTGAGCTGTGCGGGCTGGAAGTGGGTGTAGGCGAGGCAGGGGACCGCGCGATACCGCCGGGCCTGCTTGCCCAGCGCCACCAGGACCGCGGCCACGCGTCCCAGGAGCAGCTGCAGCCCTTCCCGCATCAGCAGGAGATCGGCGTTGTCGGTGACGTAGGCGCTGGTGGCGCCGAGGTGGATGAACGGCTTCGCCGCCGGGGCCTGCTCGGAGAGCGCGTGGATGTGCGCCATCACGTCGTGCCGGAGCCGCTTCTCGTGCTCCGCGGCTCGCTCCAGGTCCACGTCGTCGAGATGGGCGCGCAGCTCCTTCAGCGCCTGCTCCGGGATGTCGAGACCCAGCTCCTTTTCGCCCTCCATCAGCGCGAGCCAGAGGCGCCGCCAGAGCCCGATGCGGCGGCGCTCGCTCCAGAGCGCCTGCATCGCCGGCGACGCGTAACGGGTGCCGAGGGGCGAGGTGTAGGTCACGCCGTCGCTTTCGCCCGCGCCACCAGCTTGCTCCAGTCGGCGAGGAACTGATCGAGCCCGCGGTCGGTGAGCGGGTGCAGGAGCAGTTTCTTCAGGACCTCCGGGGGCAGGGTGGCCACGTCGGCTCCGATCATCGCCGCCTGGACCACGTGCCGCGGGTGGCGGATCGACGCCGCGAGGATCTCGGTCTCGATGTCGTAGTTGTCGAAGATGGCGCGGGACTCGCGGATCACGTCCATCCCTTCCTGGCCCACGTCGTCGAGGCGGCCGATGAACGGGCTCACGTAGGAGGCGCCGGCTTTCGCCGCGATGAGACACTGGACGCTCGAGAAGCAGAGGGTCACGTTGGTCTTGATCCCGGCGGTGGCGAGCTTGCGCACCGCGATCATCCCTTCTTCCAGCATCGGGATCTTCACCACGATGTTGTCCGCGATTCCGGCGAGCTCGGTCCCTTCCTTCACCATCCCCGGCGCGTCGATCGAGACCACCTCGGCCGAGACCGGTCCCTCGACCAGGGAACAGATCTCCTTCAGCACGTCCCGGGGATCGAGGTCGCCGGCCTGCTTGGCGAGCAGGGAGGGATTGGTGGTGATGCCGTCGATCAGTCCCGCCTGGGCGGCCCAGCTGATGTCCTTCAGGCTCGCGGTGTCGAGAAAGAATTTCATCGGTCAGGCCTCGGCGTAGAGTTCGGCAGGGTAGCGCACCGCCACGAGGTAGAGTCCCTGCGGAGGCGCGGGCGGGCTGGCCGCCTGGTTGTCGGACGCTTGCAGCAAGCGCGGAAAGTCCTCGGGAGGGCGGCGGCCGAGCGCGATGTCCACCATGGTGCCCACGAGAAAGCGGACCATGTGATGCAGAAACCGATCGGCTTCGACCGTGAACGTCACCCCCGCTCCGTCCGCTCGCGGCGCCCAGTGGGCCAGCGCCACGCGGCATCGGTAGTGGGGCGTCGCCGCGCCGGCCGCGGCGAGACCGCGAAACTCGTGCTCGCCCGCGAGCGCTTCGGCGGCCCGCGCGAGCGCGGCCTGATCGAGCGGGCGGCAGAGCGCCCATTCCCGGTCGCGGCGGAAAGGCGAGCACGCCGCGTCGTCGGTGCCGATCACGTACCGGTAGCGCCGGGCGCTCGCGCTCCGGCGCGCGTCGAACCCGGCCCGCATCAAATGCACCTGCTCCACCCAGACATCGCGGGGGAGGAGCGCGTTCAGCGCCCGCTTCATCCCCTCGGCGTCCGCGGTCCATCGGCCGTCGGCCAGAAAACTCACGCCCTGGCCCAGCGCGTGGACCCCGGTGTCGGTGCGCCCGGCGCCGGTCGCCGCCGTGGGGCGCCCCAGGAGCCGCTCCAGCACGGCCTCGAACTCGGCCTGCACGGTGCGTTCCTTGGGCTGCCGCTGCCACCCCGCGAACTGGCCCCCGTCGTAGTGCAGCACCGCGAGGAAGGGCCGGCTCGTCACGGGCGAAAGATAGGGAAAAGAGAGGGGGGTATCAAGCCGCGCAAACCGTTGTCCCGTTTGACAAAACGCGCTTTTTCCGGATAGCTTTCCGACCCCTCTCGAAGCCCATGGCCGACGCTCCCTCGCCGATTCAACAGGCGCTCACCACCCTGGCGGAAGGCGCGTCGCTCCCGGAGACGCTGGCCGCGGATGTGTTCGGCGCCATCATGCGCGGCGAAGCGAGCGCGGTGCAGACCGCCGCCCTGCTCATGGGTCTCCGCGCCAAAGGAGAGACGCCGATCGAAGTCGCGGGCGCGGTGCGCGCCCTGCGCGACGCCATGCTCAAGGTGGACGCCGGCGGCATCGCCGGTCCGCTCATCGACACCTGCGGCACCGGCGGCGGACGGATTCCGACGTTCAACGTTTCGACGGCTGCGGCCTTCGTCGCGGTGGGCGCGGGCGCCGTCGTGGCGAAGCACGGCAATCGCTCCTTCACATCCAAGTGCGGCTCCGCCGACGTGCTGGAGGCGCTCGGCATCCGCATCACCCACGACCCCGCCTCGGCGCGGGCGGCCCTGGGGGAAGCGCGGATGGTGTTTCTCTTCGCGCCCAACTTCCATCCCGCGATGCGTCACGTGACGCCGGTGCGGCGGGAGCTGGGCGTCGCGTCGGTGATGAACCTGGTGGGCCCCCTCGCCAATCCCGCCGGCGCGCGGCGCCAGGTGGTGGGCGTGGCCGACGCGGGCCGGGCGGAGCTGATGGCGGGCGCGCTGGCCCGCCTCGGCACCGAGCACGCGCTGGTGGTGCACGGAATGATCGGGATGGACGAGGTCGCCCCGGCCGGCGAAACGAAGGTGTGGGAAGTGCGCGGCGCGGAGGTGAAGACCTGGAGCATCGATCCCGCGGCGCACGGGCTCGCGGTGGCCGATCCCCGGACCCTGGCGGGCGGAGAGCCGGCGGAGAACGCGAAACGGCTGGAGCGGGTGCTCTCCGGGGGGCGCTCCGAGCAGGACGGGCTGGCGGCGGTGCTCCTGAACGCCGGCGCCGCGGTGTACGTGGCCGGGCTCGCTTCCTCTTATAAGGAAGGGATCGCGCGGGCCAAAGCGGCGGTGGAGAGCGGCGCGGCGCGCGCCGCCCTCGAGACCCTGCGGCGGGTGAGTCCTAGTACTTCCGGATGACCCCGACGACGATCCCCTGGACCAGGACGTCGCGCTCGTTCAGGCGGAGCGGGTGCATCGTGGGGTTGGCGGGCTGGAGCCGGATCCAGCCGCCGGGCTCGCGATAGAATTTCTTGACCGTCGCTCCGGTGCCGTCCACCAGCGCCACCACCATCTGTCCGTTGTCCGCCTGGCTGCGCTCGTGCACGACCACGTAGTCGCCGTCCTTGATCTGCTCGTCGATCATGGAGTCGCCGCGGACCTTGAGGACGTAGCTCTTGCCGCGCCGGGGTACCAGATCGTCGGGGACCGCGATGGTGTCGTTGCCGGAGATGGCCTCGATGGGCACGCCGGCCGCCACCAGGCCGAGGAGGGGAAGCTCGGTGGCGCCCGCCTGGTTCTCGGGCGGGACGACCTCGATCCCCCGGCTCTCGTTGTGGGCGCGGCGGATGAATCCCTTGCGCTCGAGATTGGTGAGGTGCTCGTGCACGGTGGCGAGAGACTGAAAGCCGAACTTGCCGGCGATCTCCTCGAAGCTCGGGGCGTACCCCTTGTCTTCGATGTGACCGGCGATGTAGTCGAGGATCTCTTTCTGGCGCTTGGTCAGCGGCATCAGCCGGCTCCCGAATAGAACCCGAACCTAATCTACCCGAATAACGCCCGAACGCAAGGATGCCTGAGATCACGCTCGAAGCCCTGCTCGCCCACTCCCGGACCCGCGCCGCCGCGCTCAAGGATCGGCGGCGGGAGCTGGAGCGGGCGGCGGCGGACGCTCCCGAAGCCCGCGCCTTTCCGGGGTCCCGCGAGGCGCCGTCGGTGGGCATCATTGCGGAGGTCAAACGGCGCTCGCCGTCTGCGGGGGCGATCCGCGAGGACCTGGACCCGGCCACCCTCGCGGCGGCGTACGTTCGAGGCGGCGCGGGAGCGATTTCGGTCCTCACCGAGGACCGTTACTTCGGCGGCTCGCTGGGCGACTTATCGGTAGTGGCCCGCGCGGTCCCGGTGCCGGTGCTCCGAAAGGATTTCGTCTTGGACGAATTGCAGCTGGTGGAAGCCCGCGGCGCCGGGGCGAGCGCCGTGCTGTTGATCGCCCGGGCGCTCGAGCCCCGCCGGCTCGCGGAGCTCGCTCGCGCGGCGCGCGGAGCGGGGCTCGCCCCCCTGATAGAAATCCATTCCGAGCGCGAGCTCGACGCGGCGCTCCGGGCCGAGCCCGCCGCGCTGGGCGTGAACAGCCGCGACCTGGACACCTTCGCCGTGGATCTGTCGAGCGCGGAGCGGTTGCTCGCGCGGGTGCCGGCCTCGGTGCCGGCGGTGGCGGAAAGCGGCGTCGAGGCGCGCGGCGACGTGGAGCGCCTCGCGGCGGCGGGAGCGGACCTCGTGCTCGTGGGCACGTCGGTGGCGCGGGCGAGCGATCCGGAAGCCGCGGTGCGGAGTCTTTGTGGCGTAGCGAGACGGAGGCGGAAATGACCTCCGCCACCCGTCCCGACCTCGGCCGTTTCGGGCCTTACGGCGGCCGCTACGTTCCCGAAACCCTGATGGCGGCGCTGGAGGAGCTGGAGCGCACCTACGCCGCCGCCCGGGCCGACGCCGAGTTCTGGGCGGAGCTCGACCGGCTGGAGCGCGATTTCGCCGGCCGCCCCACGCCGCTCACCGAAACGCCGCGCCTCGCGGCCGAGGTGGGGGGTGGGGTGCGGATCTTCCTCAAGCGGGAGGACCTGAACCACACCGGCGCGCACAAGATCAACAACACTCTGGGCCAGGCGCTCCTGGCTCGGCGGATGGGGAAGCGGCGGATCATCGCCGAGACCGGCGCGGGCCAGCACGGCGTCGCGACGGCGACGGTGTGCGCGCGCTTCGGGCTCGAGTGCGTGGTGTACATGGGCGAAGAGGACATGCGCCGCCAGCGCCTGAACGTCTACCGGATGGAGCTGCTGGGCGCGCGGGTGGTGCCGGTGACCTCGGGCACCAGGACCCTGAAGGACGCGACCAACGAGGCGCTGCGCGACTGGGTCACCAACGTCACCGGGACGCATTACGTGATCGGCTCGGTGGTGGGCCCCGACCCCTTTCCCCGGATGGTGCGCGATTTCCAGTCCGTGATCGGCAAGGAGGCGCGGGCCCAGGTGCTGGAGCACTGCGGCCGCCTGCCGAAAACGGTGGTGGCCTGCGTGGGCGGGGGATCGAATGCGATCGGGATCTTCACCGCGTTCCTGGGCGACAAGGACGTTCAACTGGTGGGAGTGGAGGCGGCGGGGGAGGGGCTCGACACCGGGCGCCACGCCGCGTCCCTGGGCAAGGGGCGGCCGGGGGTCTTTCACGGCTCCCTTTCCTATCTGCTGCAGGACCGGGATGGCCAAGTCCAGCCGGCACATTCGGTTTCGGCGGGGCTCGATTACCCGGGGGTAGGGCCCGAACACGCTTACTTGAAGGACTCAGGACGCGTATTGTATGAGGCGGTACCGGACCGGGCGGCGCTCGACGCGTTCGCCGCGCTGTCCCGCCTCGAAGGCATTCTCCCCGCCCTGGAGAGTGCGCACGCGGTCGCTTGGGTGCGAGCCCGGCGGGGAGGGTGGAAGGCAGGCGAGGTCATCCTGATCAACCTGAGCGGCCGCGGCGACAAGGACGTCGCCATGGTCGCGGAACTGACCGGAGCACTGCGCTGACCAATCTCCCCGCCCCCGAGGTCACGCTGCCGGCATCGCAGGTCGAGGAGCTGATGCAGCTCCTCAGCAAGGGGCTGCGGGCGATTCAGCTGTACCTCCCCAACAACCCGGTGTATCAGCGCGCCGTCGAGAACATCAACGTCGCGCTCCGCGCCGCCTGGCAGTCCACCGACGACATCGTGCTCGACGTGGGCGAGACCGACCTGCGCTGGGAAGACTCCGTGGTGTACAGCCAGGAGCAGAAGAGCGACAGCATCGCCTGGACCATGTACAAGGACGGCGTGCGCTCGCTCACCTTCAAGCGCGGCGTCGAAGAGGGCGAGATCGTCAAGTTCCTCTCCGTGCTCCACCGCGCCAAGACCCTCACCGCCGACGCGCCCGACGACCTCCTGACCCTGCTCTGGGAGCAGGACTTCCGGTTCATCGCCTACACCTTCCGCGAGCTGGGCACCGACAACGCGGCGCCGATCACGGAGAGCGAAGAAGTCCCCGCCACCACGCCCAACGACGTCCGGGCGGCGGTGCAGGAAGAAGCGCCGCCCAAGCGCGAGGGGCTGGTGTCGATGGACGATTTCGACACCACCTTGTACTTCCTCGACGACAAGGAGATCGACTACCTCCGCACCGAAGTCGAGCGCGAGTATCAGCAGGACCTGCGCGGTAATGTGCTGGCGATGCTGTTCGACCTGCTGGAGCTCCAGACGTACGGCACGGTCCGGGCCGAGCTCATCTCCATCATCGAGAACTTCATCCCCTACCTCCTCGGCGCGGGGGACTTCCGCGCCGTGGCGCTGATCCTGCGCGAGACCCGTTCGATCCTGCAGCGGGCGCGGGAGCTGATCCCGGAGCACCGCCAGGCCCTGGAGGCGCTCCCCAGCCGGCTCTCCCAGCCGGAGGCGCTCTCCCAGCTCCTGCAGTCCCTCGACGAGGCGACCGTCAATCCCGGCGAGGACGAGCTGGGGGATCTGCTCCAGGAGTTCCGTCCCGAGGCGCTGGTGACGCTGATGGCGTGGGTGCCCAAGCTCACCAACGAGCGGGTGCGGGAGCTGGTGCAGAAGTCGGCGGAGCGGCTGGCGCAGGCCCACGCGGCGGAGGTGCTGAAGGCGCTCGCCGCGAGCGACCCGGCCGCCCAGCTCGAGATGGTGAAGCTCGCGGGCCGGCTCAAGCTGGCCGGCGCGCCGGACGGCATGAGCAAGCTGCTCGAGACCGGCGACCGCCAGCTCAAGCTCGCGGTGGTGGACGCGCTCACCGCGATCGCCGCGCCGTCCGCGATGCGCCTGCTCGAGAAGGCGGTGGACGACTCCGACCGCGACGTCCGCATCGCGGCGGTGAAGTTCCTGGCCCAGCGCGGCCACCGGAACGCCTTCCAGCGCATCGAGGCCGCGGTCACCGGCGCCAAGCTCAAGGACGCCGACCTGACCGAGAAGATGGCGTTCTTCGAGGCCTACGGCGCGCTCGCCGGGCAGGCCGGCGTGCCGACCCTCGAAAAGATGCTGCTGGTGAAAGGGCTGCTGGCGCGCAAGGAAGATCCCGAGACCCGCGCCTGCGCCGCGATGGCGCTGGGCCGGATCCGGACCCCTGAAGCGCGCGGGGTGCTCGAGAAGGCGGCGCAGGACAAGGAAGCCCTGGTCCGCAACGCGGTGAGCCGCGCGCTCCGGGAGGGGGGCGGATGACCGACCCGGTGCGCTCCCGCGCCTCCATCGTCGAGACCGTCGCCACCACCGACGGCTTCCTGCGCCACGCCGGACGCGAGTTTCTGGTGGTGCTGTACACCTGTCTGCGCTCGCTCAAGCTCTATCCCATCGAGAACGCCCAGGTGCAGAAGGCCCTGGACGAGCTCGCGGGGGCCACCAAGCACCTCCTGGACGTGGAGAAGGAGCTCGAGCTCCGGCTCCAGGGCGAGTTCATTTTCGTGAACTCGACCCGGCTCCGCCTCGATCTCGACAACTACGCCTCCTTCTCCCACATCCTCGGCCTGTTCCGGCAGTGCGGCATCGGCGCGGTGCGGATCGACGAGGGCGTGGACCGCAAGCAGCTCCAGGTCTTCGTCTCGCTCCTGCTCTCCTACTCGGCCAAGGAAGCGAATCCCAACAAGGTCTTCGAGCTGGCCCAGAAGCTCTCCGACGGCGGCGGCACCCACATCACCGTGGAGGCGCCGCTCGAGACCGACGAAGACTCCGAGGACGCGGAGAAGCAGAAGGAGGCCGCCAAGCGGACCTACGCCCGCTCCGTCGCCGTGACCAAGGAGGTCATCAACAGCATCCGGATGGGCCGCACCGCCAACGTGAAAAAGGTGAAGCGCGCGGTGCAGGCCATCGTGGACCAGGTGCTGAACAACGAGTCGTCCCTGGTGGGACTCACCACCCTCCGCGATTACGACGAGTACACCTTCACCCACTCGGTGAACGTCACGATTTTCTCGGTGGCGCTGGGCCGCAAGCTCGGCCTCTCCAAGCTCCAGCTCTACGACCTGGGAATGGCCGCGCTCTTCCACGACGTGGGAAAATCCCGGGTGCCGCTCGAAGTGCTGAACAAGGTGGGCGGGCTGACCGACGAAGAATGGCGGATCATGCAGGCCCACCCCTGGCTCGGCGTGTTGACGCTCTTCGGCCTGCGCGGCTACGGCGAAATCCCCTACCGGGGGATGATCGTCGCCTACGAGCACCACATGAAGACCGACCTGACCGGGTACCCGAAGTCGATCCGCCCGCGGCAGCTCTCGATCTTCTCCAAGGTGATCGCGGTGGCGGACGGGTTCGACGCCGCCACCAGCCGGCGGGTCTATCAGACCACGCCCATTCAGCCCGACCAGGTGCTGAAGGAGATGTGGGAGAATCCGCGCCGCGGCTACGATCCGGTGGTGGTGAAGGCGTTCATCAACCTGATCGGGATCTACCCGGTGGGGACCTGCGTCATTCTCGACACCTACGAAGTGGCGCTGGTGCACGCGGCCAACGCGGACGTGAGCCAAGTGCACCGCCCGATGGTGCGCATCGTCGCGAGCCCCGACGGCGCCCTGATCAAGCCGGGCATCCTCGCGGACCTGGCCCAGCGCGACGAGCAGGGCAACTTCCCGCGCAGTATCGTGAAGGTCACCGATCCCCTCAAGTACGGCTTGAACGTCAGCGACTACTTTGTCTGAACGTCCCATTGCGGCGCGCTGGCGCGCGGTCCGTGGCGAGCAGCGGTCCGCCCTGATTCCGTACCTCACCGCCGGATTCCCGACTCCCGCCCTGTCGCTGGCCGCCATCCAGGCGGTGGCGCGGACCGGGGCGGATTTCATCGAAGTCGGGATCCCCTTCAGCGACCCGCTCGCCGACGGCCCCACCATCCAGCGCGCCACCCAGACCGCGCTGGAGGGAGGGATGACGGTGGCCGGCGTGTTGAAGCAGATCGCCGACGCCGGGGTCGGAGTCCCGGTGATCGTCATGACCTATCTCAACCCGGTGCTCGCCTACGGTCCGGAGCGTTTCGCGCGCGACGCCGCGAAGGCGGGCGCGGCGGGAGTTCTCCTCACCGATCTCCCCTCGGGCGTCGATCCCGCGCTCGAGGACACGATCGCCAAAACGGGGAAGCTCGACCTGATCCGGCTGGTCGCGCCCACCACGCCGCCGGAGCGGCTGGCGGAAGCGGGACGGCGCGGATCCGGATTCATCTATCTGATCTCGCGGCTGGGCGTCACCGGCGCGCGGGCGGAGGTCCCGCCCGACCTCACGGAGCTGGTGGCGCGGGTGCGCCGCGCGGCCTCGTTGCCGATCGCGGTGGGTTTCGGCATCGGGACTGCGGACCAGGCGCGCGCCGCGGCCGAGGTGGCCGACGGGGTGGTGGTCGGCAGCGCGCTGGTGGACGCGCTCGGCAAGGAAGGCGTGGCCGGGGTGGAGCGGCTCACCCGGGCGCTGGCGGCGGCGATGCGTCCCGCGGAGGCGCGGGCGTGACCACCCAGCAATTCGTCTCCCGCTATTCGGACGGGCTGGCCTACGCGGGCACGGTGCTGGTGGGCGCGGTGCTCGCGGCCGATCCCCGGTGGGTGGGCATGCTCCCGGCGACGATCGCCCTGACGGCCGCGGCCGTGATTCTCCGCGGCCTCTCCATTCCGCTCTCCAAGTACTCCTACCTCAATCAGACGGCGCTGGTGGCGCTCGCCGGGAGCCTCCTCGCTGGGCTTCCGGCCACCGTGCTCGCGCTGGCGATCGGCACCCTGGGGGCGGACTGGATCTGGCAGCGCAAGCCGTTCCGGGTGGCGTGGATCAACCTGGGGCGCGAGGTGATCACGGTGGTCGCGGCGTACGGCGTGTACGCGGCGATTCTCGCGATGTCGGACAGGCGGGTGCCGGAGATCCGGGTGAGCGAACTCCCGGCCTTCGCGTTTTTCGCGCTGTCGTACTTCGTGGTCGGCCGGCTGCTCTTCTACTTCAGTCTCATCGTCCGGGCCAAGCTGGAGAAGGGCGAACAGCTCCTCATTCTCCGCTACGAGCTGATCGCCTACCTGCTGACGCTGGTGGCCGTGGGCACGGTGGTGGCGACCGTGGTGTCGTGGCCGCCGCTCGCGTGGGTCTTCGTGGGCGCGGCGGTGGGAGCCCTGGGATTTCTGGTGAAGCACATTCTGGAAGAGACCATCGCCGCGGAGGAGCTGAACAAGATTCACGCGATGGAAGCGGTGATCACGAGCAACATCACCCTGGAAGACGCGTTCGGCCGGATCGAGCGCCTCGCGCACCGGCTGGTGGACTGGGGAGACTTCCGCATCTACCGGGTGCGGGACGAAGGGCTGGTGCTCGCCCACCGGAGCGGCATCGGACGGCGCGAGCGCGGCGAGCCGTCGTCGGACACCGCGGCGCTCCGGGCGAAGGTGGTGGCGAGCGGCGAAACGGTGATCATCGACGACGTCACCCGCGATCGCCGGATTCTCGACGCGACCGACGACGTGCAGAGCCTCGTCCTGGTGCCGCTGCGCTTCGGCGACCGGGTGATCGGGACCCTCGAGCTCGAGCATCACAAGAAGAAGTCCTACCGCGCCAAGGACGTGCTCACGATCACCACCTTCGCCAACCAGCTCGCCACCGCGATTCACATCTCCGAGCTGCGTCTGCCGCTGGTCGAAACCGTGGAACGGATCACCGGCCAGCTGGCGCGGCTGACCCACGCCGCCACCGCGTTGCGCGAAGCGGCGACGAGCCTCGCCGCGTCCACCGGGGCCATCCGCGAAGCCGCGCTGGTGGAAGAGGGGGAAGTCTCGAGCGGGGTGGAGGCGACGAACTCGCTGGTGCAGGTGGCGCGGCGCGTCTCCGCCGACGGCGCGGGCGCGGCGCAGGCCTCGAGCGCGGCCAGCGAAGTGGCCGCCGGAAACCGCCAGCGGATTCAGGACGCGATCGACCGCTTGGTGGCCCTCAAGTCCTTCGTGGGCGAGAGCTCGAGCAAGGTCCAGCGCCTGGGGCAGGTGAGCCGGCGGATCACCGGCTTCATCGCGTCCATCCGCGAGCTTGCCGACATGACCAACCTCCTCGCCCTGAACGCGGCGATCGAAGCGGCGCGCGCGGGCAAGCACGGCAAGGGCTTCGCGGTGGTGGCGGGCGAGGTGCGGCATCTCGCCGAGCAGAGCGCCACCGCGGCCTCGGAAGCGGCGGAGCTGGTGCAGGACATCCACCGCCAGGTGGGCGAAGTCGTCGAGCAGATGCGGCGGGGCCAGGTGAACGTGGGCGGCGTGGAGGAGCTCTCGGCGGGGGCGCTCGAAGCGCTGGACGCGATCGTCGCGGCCACCGCGGAAGCCACCGAGCACGCCCGCCGGATCGCCGGCGCCACCGGGGAGCAGGACGCCGCCTTCGGCGACCTCCGCCAGCGGATGGCGACGGTGGCCCAGCTCGCGGGCCAGAACCGGAACGCGGCCGAGGGCGCGGCCTCGCGGGCCAGCGAAGCGGCCGCCGGGCTCTCCGAGCTGGAGCGCGCCACCCGCGAGCTCGAGGAAGTGGCGGCGATGCTGCGCGATCTCACCCGCGGCTTTGCCAGCGTCGCCTAGCCGGTTTACCATTCAGCCGTGCCGGCACCGGAACGGGTCTTCGTGGCCCTGGGGTCGAACCTGGGGGACCGTGCGGCGCATCTCGCGCACGCGCGCGCGCGGCTGGGCGCGCTGCCGGGGACCCGCCTCCTCGGCGCGTCCGCGGTCGAAGAGACCGACCCCGTCGGTCCCGTGCCCCAGGACCCCTATCTCAATCAGATGGTGCTGCTCGAGACCACGCTCAGCCCCCGGGTGCTCCTCGGTCACTGCCTCGCGACCGAGGCCGAGCGGGGCCGGCGCCGCGGGGTGCGCTGGGGTCCGCGCACCCTGGACCTCGACATCGTGCGCTTCGGCGATCGCAAGATCGAGGAGCCTGGTCTCGTGATCCCGCATCCGGAGCTCGGCCATCGTGAGTTCTGGCGGCGGGAGATGGCCGAGCTCGAGGCCCCGGTCCATGGGTGACGCGCCGAAGCCGATCACGATCCACGACCTCCTAAAGATGAAGGAGCGGAGGGAGCGGATCGTGATGCTCACCTGCTACGATGCGCTCTTCGCCCGGCTCCTCGACTCGGCCGGCGTGGACGTCCTGCTGGTCGGCGATTCGGTGAACCAGGTGCTCGCCGGGGCCGAGACCACGCTCTCGGCGACTCTGGCGCAGATGATTTATCACACCCGGATCGTGCGCCGCGGCTCGTCGCACGCGCTCGTCATCTGCGACATGCCGTTCCTCACCTATCAGGTCTCCAGGGAAGAGGCGATTCAGAACTGCGGGCGGGTGCTCCAGGAGACCGGGTGCCACGGGGTGAAGGTGGAGGGCGGGGCCACGATCGCGCCCACGGTGCGGGCCCTCGTGGACGTGGGGATCGCGGTGATGGGGCACATCGGGCTCACGCCCCAATCGGTGCACGCCCTGGGCGGCTACCGGGTGCAGGGGCGGGACGCCAAGGCGGCGGAGCGCCTCAAGGCGGACGCCAGGGCGCTGGAGGAGGCGGGCGCGTTCGCCGTGGTGCTGGAGCTGGTGCCGGCACCCCTCGCGGCCGAAATCTCGAAGTCCCTCACCATTCCCACCATCGGGATCGGGGCGGGGCCCTCGTGCGACGGGCAGGTGCTGGTGCTGCACGACATGCTGGGCTTGAACGACCGCTTCAGCGCCAAGTTCGTGAAGCGCTACGCCGATCTCGCGGGCGAAGTACGGGACGCGGTGGCGCGCTATGCGGCGGAGGTGCGGGGCGGGAGTTACCCCGACGCCGAGCACAGCTTCGAGAAGTAGGTACGTCTTCGTGTTCGGTTTCGTCTAGCGCCCGCGAGCGTTTCCACGGGCGTTTCGATTTGACCCCTGATGTGGCGCCCGCGCAACTCTTGCGGGCGGGGGGGGGGTAGTGGAGTAGGGTGTGGAGCCCCGGCATCGGAGTTAGGCTCCATGTGGTCACGCGCAGGAGGCCCCGCCATGCTCGCGTTCCTGTTCGGCATCATCGCGTGCGAGCCGCACGATCCCGTCGGTCCACAAGTTCAGCGCGACTCGACCGTGTCCGCGCAACGAGTGACCGTGTATCCCGAAGAGCGTGCGGCCTGGGCTCTCGCGCAAGCCGTTCCCGCGAGCGCCGGATTCTACATTGACACCGCGTCCGGCAACGTCGTCGTCTCGCTCACGACGTTACGCCAGGCGGCCGCCGCGAGGAGCGTGTTCCAGTCGCGCTTCGCGTCCGTGCTCGCGGGGGTGCGGATCAAACGGCCTCGGGCCCAGGTAGTGGTCCGGCAGGTCGCGTTCACGTACACACAGCTCGCCCGCTGGCGCGACGCCCTGCGCGGCGACGTGTTCTCGACGCCGGGTGCGGTGTGGCTCGATCTCGACGAAGTGCGGAACGCCGTCGTGGTCGGACTCGAGCCCGGGGCGGACGAAAGCACCATCAGGCGCCTCGCTGCGGGTCACTCGATTCCGGACGCGGGAGTCGCATTCGAGGTGACGGGTCCGGCCGTTCGCCAGGCGCTCCTGACCGATTCGGTGCGGCCGATCGCCGGCGGGACGCAGATTCAGACGCTGCTCTCCGGGACCTACGTCACCTGCACCCTGGGCTTCCCCGCGCTCTGGAACGGCGTCATGGCGTTCGTCACGGCGTCGCACTGCGGTCGCAACACCTTCGCGGTGGACAGTACCAAACAGTATCAGCCCCGTGCTCCGGCGACCCACGCCGATTCCCTCGCGATCGCCTCCATCGGTTTCGAGGCGGCCGACTACTCGGAGACCTGTCCGCCGCACGTCGGCAGTGCGTGCGCCTGGGCGGACGCCGCGATCTATCAATACACCGGCGATCCGGCACAGTGGATCCAGGGTCGCATCGCGCGGCCATCGGCGGGATGCTTCCCCGGTCCCTGCAATCCTCCCAATCTCAGCATCGGTAGTTACTTCGCGATCTCGGGCGTGGATTCGAGCATCGTGGTCGGCGATCTGGTCAGCATGATCGGCGGCGGCACGGGGTGGAATCAGCAATACGTGAATAAGAGCTGCGTGGACGTGAAGGTGGCGAACGGCCAGGTGGCGGAGTGCCAGGACTACGCGGGGTACGGGCAGGGCGCGGGCGATAGTGGCGGGCCGATCCTGCTCGACATCAACAATCTGCCTGATTCGAGCGCGGTGCTCGGCGGGCTCCATTGGGGGAAGACCGGGCAGTACTCGATCTTCAGCCCGTGGTCGGGGATCACGAGGGAATACGGGAATCTGGGCGTGATCGCGGTGCCGCAGGATACGAGCCGGCCGGCGTACCCAGCGGCCGCGTATTTCTTCCCCAGCGACACCGGGCTCTGGATTGTGCCGCCGGGCGACACCCTCGAGCGTCTTTACCGCACCGTTCTCGGTATCGAATTCGACGATTCCACGAGCGGCACACGCGTACGTCAGGTACTGTCTAAGTATCAGGCGACGATCGTCGCGGGATGGAGCCACATGAAGTCTTACGGCGTTCGCGTGCCCGACCCCGGTCCGACGTGGAATGCCGTGGACTCCCTGATGCGGCAAATCCGAGGTGAGGCGGGCGTGCGAAGTGTATTCACGCTTTCGTTCCACCAAGCGACGGTGGTGCACTTCCGCTATCCCAATGATGGAGCGGGTCGCACCCGCGCCGATTGGACTGCGACCCCGGCTTCTCCGGATGTCCGCCCGTGGGAAGCCGTCCGGGCGCCGCTCGCGTGGGGTTGTGATTCGAGCGCGGTGCTCGGCGGGCTCCATTGGGGGAAGACCGGGCAGTACTCGATCTTCAGCCCGTGGTCGGGGATCACGAGGGAGTACGCGAATCTGGGCGTGATTGCGGTGCCGCGGGATACGAGCCGGCCGGCGTACCCGGCGGCGCAGTATGGCTTCCCGAGTGACACAGCGCTCTACGTCGCCCCTCCGGGCGATACGCTGGGTCGTTTCTACCGGAGGGTCTATGCAATCGGGTTCGATGATTCAACGAGCGGCACCCGGGTTCGGCAGGTTCTAGCGAAGTATCAAGCAACGATCATCGCGGGATGGAGCCACGCGAAGGATTACGTCGTCCGCGTGCCAGACCCCGGGCCGACCTGGGCGGCGGTGGATTCCTTGATGCGCCAGATCCGCGCTGAAGCGGGCGTGCACGAGGTAATGCCTCTTTCCTTCGGCGAGCCGCTCATCGCGCACTTCCGGTACCCAAACGACGGAGCCGGTCGCACTCGGCGGTCGTGGACCACATTGCCCTCGTCGTCCGATGTGCGGCCGTGGCTTGCTATCCGTGCTCCCCTCGCGTGGGGCTGCGAGACGGGCGCTTATGAGTCGTCGCGCCTTCGCATTGGCGTGGTGGACTTCTTGTTCGATGACACCCATCCGGATCTAGTTGGATCTGCGCCACACCTCATCGAGCCGCCGGACACCGGTTTGAGTCCCAATCCCCGGCTCCTGCCCGACAGTGACCTACGCAGCCATGGGACCGAAGTGGCTGGCATCCTCACGGCGACGGGTGACAATGGGACCGGCACTGCGGGCATGTTGTGGAGTAGCGACGCGTACCTCTTTGCTCTCGCGCGGGACACCAAGGCGGTCTCGGATCAAGCTGGCTACGTTTTCGACACTGTCTTTCCGGCCGCCGAGTCACTCCAGGTCCGAGTGCTCGTCTCCTCGATAGAGCCTGTCGTGGGCGACACGGCTCATGCGCGCAAGCTTGCGGAAGCGCTACAGCATTACGTGAGCGCCGGAAGTGGAAATATGTTCGTCCAGGCTGTCGGAAATGAAAAGCAGGTGCTCACTAAGCAGGAATTGCTAACGCAGATGCCCACGGGCGTCGGTTTGCTCCAAGCCGCGGTGAGGGTTGACAGCACCAACGCCGACAACATCCTGGTTGTCGGCGGCACTGACGGTGCGAATAACTGGTGGTCAGGAACAGTCAAAGGGGTCCCTGTCGGCAGCAACTTCATCATTGACGCCACGGACATCGCGGCACCGGCGGAGAGCATCCGGGTCCTGACCCCGTCGGGGGACACCATCGGTCCGGCCGGCACGTCGCTCTCGGCTCCCTTCGTCGCTGGCTCGGCCGCCCAGCTCTGGGCCTTCGACCCGACGCTCACCCCCGCACAGGTCAAGGATTTCATCGTCCGCGGTGCGCAGGCGCCGAGATGGAATCCGCGAACTGGCCGAATGGAGACGCCGAGCGCGGTCAGCGGCGCGCCGGGCACCATCTACCAGATGGACGCCTACAGTGCCCTGGAACTCGCCGCCCAGCGCAACGGCGCCCCCCTCTGCGGCAACCGCGTTTGGGAAGCGGACGGCGCCGTTCACGTCGAGCGGGATCCTACGGCGCACACCTCCGAGTCGATCTTTCCCGTCGATGAACCGGCCGGCCTCGCTGTGCGGCACGGGGGACACTGGATTGACGTCTTCACCGACACTGCCAACATAGGGCTCCTCTTCGCGAACGGCGCCTGGACCAGCATGGCTGACACGGCAACCTTGCCTCTCGGCGGCGCCTACCTCTCCATGCAGGCCTTCTCACACGGGCAGGACAGTGAGGTGACCATCAGAGCTATCCCGTTCACCGACTCGACCGGCTTCGAGGCGACCATCTACACATTTCCCGGTGGCGTTCAACACCTCTTCGACACCCTGTGGGTGCAGACGCCCCGGTTCTCTTCGTCGGTTTGCGTCGTTGAGAATGACCAGGGCTGTCAGAACTCGATGCGGACCGGCGCCGACGTGGCCGTGCAGTCCTATCCCGTCTTCGCGCCCACCGGAGGCCGCTACCTCCTCGCGGTCACGTACCTCGTCACCCGGAACACGGACCTCGGCGACTGGAACACCTGTCCCATGACCGACTCGATCCACCCCTCCACCTGTCGCACCATCACCTACACCACCACCAGCGACAGCACCGTGCTTTATGCGGTGAACCTGACGAGTCGAACGAGTACGAGATTGTGGGAGGTCCCGGCCGAGGTCTTCTGGCTGGCGTCCGCGGAGGACGGGTCGCAGTTCGGCAGCGGCGAGGGCACGGCGACATCGTCAGCCACGTATGGCCCGACGTCCGACGGCGGATACGGCCAGATCGCGGGCGGCCCGACGACGATCACGAATTGTGCAGCGAACTACCGCGACGCTGTCGCCGGAACGGCAAACTTGTCCGTCACCACCAGCGACGCGTGCAACGCGGGCCTCACCGGACAGGGAACGATCTCGCCCACGGCGCGGAAAGTCGCGTCGCAATAGCCGTGGGCGCGCTGGTGCGATAAAGCGGGGGACCTACCGTTCGCTATGGTCCCCCGCTTCCTTTATAGCCGCCATGCAGGAGATCGCGGCACTTCCCGAGATGCGCGCCTGGTCCCGCGCCGAACGCGCGCGGGGACGGCGGATCGCGTTCGTGCCGACGATGGGCGCCCTCCACGAAGGGCACCTGCGCCTCGTCGATCGGGCCAAAGAGCGCGCCGATCGCGTCGTCCTCTCGATTTTCGTGAACCCCCTGCAGTTCGGACCCACCGAAGACTTCGACCGCTACCCGAGAGACCTGGCCCAAGACCGCGCGCTCGCGAAGGCGCGCGGCGCCGACTGCCTCTTCGTGCCGGACCGGAAGGCGGTCTACCCCGCGAATCCCGCGATCACCATCGCGCCCGGGACACTCGGGGAACGCTTCGAGGGCGCCTCCCGCCCGGGCCACTTCGCCGGCGTGCTCACCGTGGTGGCGAAGCTCTTTCACCTCGTGGAGCCGGACCTCGCCATCTTCGGCCGCAAGGACTACCAGCAGGCGACCCTCGTCCGCCGGATGGCAAAGGACCTGGACTTCGCGATCGAAATCGACGTCGCCCCCACGGTTCGGGAGATCGACGGCCTCGCCCTCTCCTCCCGCAACGCCTACCTCTCTCCCGACGAACGCCGCTCGGCCCTCGCCCTCTCCCGCGCCCTCCGCGCGGTAGAGCAGGGCTGGCGCGGCGGCACCGCCGATCCGGCCGCGCTCGAAGCGAAGGGCAAGGAACAACTCGCCGCGCCGGGCGTCACCCCGGACTACTTCGCCGTCGCGGACGAGAGCCTCGACCCGGTGACGCGCGTGACGGCGCGCTGCGTCGCGATCGCCGCCGCGCGGGTCGGCAAGACCCGGCTCATCGACAACGTGGTGCTGGGCGACGGCCTCGGCGCCGATCCCGTGGTGCGGCGTGCGTGAGCGGATTCTCCCGATGCTGCTGGCCGCGGCCCTGGCCGGGTGCGACAACGACGCGCCCGCGGGAGGACCCCTCGCGATCGATTCCGTTCGACCGGAGCCCGGCGCGGTGCCCCTCGAGGCCGCCGCGGCCATCCGGATCTATTTCAACCGCGCGCTCGATCCCGGCTCGGTGTCCGATTCGACCGTCACCGTGATTCTCGCCGACACCAATCCGCCGGCGGGCGTCCTCCTCCCCGCCGCCGTCACCTACGAGCCCGGGACCCGCGACATCCGGGTGATCGCGCCCATCCTGCCGGGGCGCGCCTATCGGGTCGCGGTGAGCGGCGCGGTCACGGACAGCTCGCGCCAGTTCCAGGCCGGCCCTGCGGGCTGGAGCTTCGCGAGCCGCATCTGGGGCATCCAGGCCGCGGATCCCGCCGCGACGCCGGGGACCACGATCGCGCTCGACGCCGACGCCGATGGCGTCCGCGCCGCCTACCTGGACCTGGCGTACGGCATCGCGCGCTTCGCCGAGTGCCCCGGCGCCTGCGACGTGGGGAGCTGGTCGTTCGGCGGGATCGATACCCTGGGAGGCGACTTCTACGATCTCACCCACGATCCCCTGGGCGCGAACCTCCTGACCTACGGCACCCGGGCGCTCGTCTTCTCGACCTGCCCGGCGTCCTGCGCCCTGCGGTCGAGCTGGACCCGCACCGTGGTGGACACCTCCGCCGATTCGACCGGGACACTCGAGACCTGGACCGCGGTCGCGCTTTCGCCGGCCGGTGCGCCGCGAGTCAGCTACTTCGACGCCGGCACCGGGCATCTCCGCTACGCCGAGTGCGACAGCGCCTGCGCCGATTCCAGCCGCTGGCGGCGGCTGAGCGTGGACAGCGCCGGAGCGGCAGGCGAGTTCACCTCGCTCTCGATCGCGGAGAACGGGACCCGGCACCTCGCTTACTACCGTCCCGCGGGCGCGAGCGCCGGCGTCCTCAAGTACGCCACCTGCGCGAGCGGGTGCGACACCGGCGCGGGCTGGGATACGGTCACCGTGGACGGCTCGGGAGACGCGGGCTTCGACGCTTCCCTCTCGGTCGACGGCGGAGGCCGGCTTCAGGTGGTTTCCTATGATTCGGCGTCGGGCCGGGTGCGCTACGCCGCCTGTGCCGCCGGCTGTACCAGCGGCCTCGCGTGGACCCTCGCCGACGCGACCGGCGGATCGAGTCCCGTCGCCGGCCTCGCGGCGGTGGCGGACTCCTTCGGGCGGGTTCACGTGGTCTACCAGAACTCGAACGACGAGCTGCACTACCTCGTCTGCGCGCTCGCGTGCTCGCTCTCGAGCCACTGGCGCGACGTCATCATCACCGGGGCGTCGGCGTGGCCCCTCACCCGGCCGGCGATCGCGCTCGATCCGTCGCGCGCCCGACTGCACTTCTTCTACACGGACGCCGGGACCCGCACCCCGCGTCACGTCCGATGAGCGCGCCGGGACTTCCCCGTTGGGCGGTGGTGACCGCGGCGCGGCGGGCGCACGTGGAACGGGTGGCCGCGCTCGCCGATTCCTGGGCCGCCGCGATGGGGGTATCCGGCGTGGAGCGCGCGCGGTGGGGCCGGGCGGCGTGGCTGCACGACGCGTTGCGCGACGCGCCGCTTCCCGATGAGCTGGCGCACGGACCGGAAGCCGCGAAGCGGGCGGCCGCCGAGGGCGAGCGCGACCGGGGAGTCCTGGACGCGGTCCGCTATCACACCATCGGATACGCCGGATGGGACGACGTGGGCAAGACGCTCTATCTCGCGGATTACCTCGAACCCGGCCGTGCCTTCGACGCCGAGGAGCGCCGGGCCCTCGCGGCGCGGGTGCCCGGCGAGCGGGACGCGGTGCTGAAGGAAGTCGCGGCGCGGCGGATTGCGAAACAGCTTCGGGGCGGCTGGCCCCTCGCGCCGGAAACGGTGGACTTCTGGAACGCGCTCGCGCGGCGCTGAGGGTTCTGGCGCTCGCCGTGATCGCCGGCGCCGCCTGCCGCGGCCGCCGGCGGGAGCCCGGACCGCCCGTCATTCCGGGCGATTCCGGTCAGCGGATCCTGGTCGAGGTGCTGAACGCGAGCGGAGAGTCGAACCTGGCGCGGACCGCCACCCGGGTGCTGCGCGGGGGCGGGATCGACGTGGTGGGGTTCGGCAACGCCGGCAACGCGGTGGGAGTGCTGGACTCGACCCGCATCGTGGTCCGCCGGGGCACGGCCGCCACCGGCGCGACGATCCGGCAGGTGCTCAAGGTGGGACGGGTGAGTCTCGACGTGGACTCGGCCCGGCTACTCGACGCGAGCGTGTACCTGGGCCGGGACTTTCACCCGCGGCTCCAGTTCCACCCGTAGCTGGCCGCACGCGGCCGCGATGTCCAGGCCGCGGCTCCGCCGCAGCACCGCTTCCACGCCCTGATTTCTGAGGCGGCGCTCGAACTCGAGCATCCGCTCCCGGGGCGCGGGCGTCAGGTCCGGCGCGCCGCCGGGGTGCAGGGGGAGCAGGTTCACGTGCGCCGCGAGCGGGCCCGCGATCCGCGCCAGCTGATCCGCCGCGGCGAGCGAATCGTTCTTCCCGCCGATCAGGACGTACTCGAGGGTCACCCGGCGCCGGAACCCCTTGAGCGCTTCGAGGACTTGCGGGAGCGAATATTTCCGCTCCACCGGCATCAGTTCCCGGCGCAGCTCGGTGGTCGGCGCGTGGAGCGAGAGCGCCAGCCGGAACTGCTCCGGCCGCGCGGCGAACCGGGCGAGGTTGGGGAGGATGCCCACCGTCGAAAGCGTGATGTGGCGGGCGCCGATTCCCACGCCCTCGGGGTGATTGAGAATGGTGAGCGCGGTGTCCACCGCGTCCCAGTTGTGCAGCGGCTCGCCCATTCCCATGAACACGATGTTGGTCGGCGCCGCGTCCGGACGCTCGATCGCGAGCTCCCGCACCTGGGCCACGATTTCCGACGCGGTGAGATTGCGCCGGAACCCCATCCGCCCCGTGGCGCAGAACACGCACCCCAGCGCGCACCCCACCTGGGACGAGATGCAGAGGGTGCGCCGCTTGCCCTCCGGGATCAGCACCGACTCGATCGCTTCACCGTCCGCCAGGCGCCACAGGAACTTCTCGGTCCCGTCCGCCGAGACCTGGTGCGCCGCGCGCTCCAGCCGGGTGAGAGGGAAGGTCTCCGCGAGGGCGGCGCGGAGCGCGGTGGGGAGCTCGCTCGCGTCCGTCCACGACGCCACCGGGCGTCGCCAGAGGCGGGGCACGATCTGTCGCGCGCGGTAGTCGGGCTCGCCGCGTTCCTTGAGCCACGCGGCCACGGCGTCGCGCGCGGCGTCCGGCGTGAGCGCCAGCAGATCCGTCACTGGAACCGCGCCTCGAGCCCGACCCGGAACGACCCGCCGACGTCGTTCGATCCGGAGTCCCGCGCCAGCGCGAGCCGGTAGCGGCCGATGGTGACCCCGACCGCGCCCACCGCGCGGAACCCGCCCGTGGCGTATCCGCCCTCGTAGAGAATCAGGGCGTCGGCGGAGAAACGTCCGCCGAGATCGAGCCCCGCTCCCCCCGCGTGATCGGCCCCGTAGCCGTGCGCCAGGGTCGCGCCGTAGCGGACTCGCACCACCGACTGGGGCACGCCCCACAGCGTCCCCTCCCAGAATCGGTACTCGATGCCGGCGAAGAGGTCCTGGCTGGGATCGTTGAGCGCGAGCCGGGAGAGAAAATGGGTGGCGGCGGCGACGCGGACTCGTCCGAACTCCCGCGACACGCCGACGTCGAAGGTGGCGCGCGCGGAGCGGTTGACGTCGAGCCGGGTGTCCTGGAGCGCGAGCGTGGCGCCGAGATCGGCGCCGCCGAAACGCCTGGCCCACGTGGCGCCGACCGCGAGCGCGTAGAACGGAATGGACCCCGGGTCCGGCGTGGGACTGGTGGACGTGGTCACGAGGTCGCCGATCGACATCTCTCCGCCCACGAGGCCGATCGCGCCCAGGCGGCCCGTGGCGAGCCGGGCGCCGAAGAGCACGCCGGAGGCGCCCACTTCGGCGGCGGTCTCGATCGCGTCCACGGCGACCGCGCCGCGGAAAGCGCCCGCGCTCTGCGCCGGATTCCAGAACGCGGCGGCGCTGCCGGTCGCGAGCGCCGCCGGCACCGCGAGCGTCGTCCCCGCGAGCCGCCACAACTCGGCGCCCGCCCCCGCCTGGCAAAGGGCGGGGGCCGGAAGCGCGAGCGCGAGGCCGAGGGCGAGGGGACGCATGGGAGTGTGAGCCAAGTGGCGTTGCCGGCTCAAGTTAACTACCTTCAAGTGTTTACACCACTTGAGCCGACCCGTGCACCTGTTCGAGCTTCTTACCCCGGACCGGATCCGCGTCCCCCTGCAGGCGCAGGACAAGGAGGGGGTGCTGCGGGAGCTGGTGGGCGTGCTGGTCAGCCGTGAAGGCGGCGCACCGCCGGAGGACGTGCTGAGCGCCGTGCTCGAGCGGGAACGACAGTTCCCGACCGGGATCGGTTACGGGGTCGCGGTGCCGCACGGCCGGACCCCGGCGGTCGCGACCCTCGGCATGGTGGCGGGGACGGCGCCGGCGCCGGTCCCCTACGAGACCATCGACGGAGAGCCGGTGCGGCTCTTCTTCTTGCTCGCGGGCCCGGAGTCCATGGCGGGTCCATACGTGAAGGCGCTCGCCCGCATCTCGCGGTTGGTGCGGCGGGCGCCGGTGCGGGCGGCGCTTCTCGCCGCGCGCTCACCCGAAGATTTCTACCGCTCGCTGCGCGACGCGGAAGGAGAAGGGGCCCAAGTCAGGTGAGTCGGACGAGCTGGCGGACCCATCGGTGCGGGGAACTGCGCGCCCGGCACGCGGGGGAGCGGGTGCGGCTGGGCGGCTGGGTGCACCGCCGCCGCGATCTGGGCGGGATCGTCTTCATCGATCTGCGCGATCGCGAGGGACTGGTGCAGGTGGCCGTGGGCCCCGGCTGGGCCGCGCCCGAGGTGCTCGCGCGCGCGGG
>Ga0079221_10000006_pt1 | contig 70364 bp, 66 predicted proteins | sample GAAS200_FD_75069 | JGI IMG/M metagenome (GOLD analysis project Ga0079221, IMG submission 75069) | Agricultural soil microbial communities from Georgia to study Nitrogen management - GA AS200 | ecosystem: Environmental > Terrestrial > Soil > Agricultural land | place: USA: Georgia | collected... | reverse complement strand
GGGGGGGGGGGGGGGGGGGGGGGGGGGGGCGAGGGTCTTGCGGGGTCTCCGGCGGGTCCGCAATTTACTTAGCACAGCTAACTATCTCGGAGGACTGCGATGGCGGCCCAGGCGGCGGACCCGAAGGTCGAGATCTTCGACGCGATCCGGGCGGGCGACAAGGACCGGGTGCAGGCGCTGCTCCGGGCGGACCCCGGCGTCGTCAACGCGCGCAGCGACCGGGGCTACTCGCCGGTGCTGATCGCGCAGTATCACCAGCAGAAGGTGCTGGTCGAGATCCTCCTCGCCGCGGGCCCGGTCCTGGACATCTGGGACGCCGCGTCGGTGGGAGACTCGAAGCGCGTCGGCGAGCTGCTCGACCGGGACCCGTCGCTCCTCAACGCGTACGCGCCGGACGGCTTCTTTCCGCTCGCGCTCGCGGCCTTCTTCGGATATCCGGAGACGGTGAAACTGCTGCTGGCGCGAGGCGCGGACCCCGCGCAGGCGGCGAAGAACCCGATGAAGATCACGGCGCTCCACTCCGCGGTGACCAACAGCCTGGAGTCGGTGAAGGCGCTGGTCGGCGCCGGGGCGCCGGTGAACGCGAAGCAGGACAAGGGGTGGGCGCCGCTGCACGAGGCCGTGAACCGCGGCGATCTGGAGATGACGCGTTATCTCCTGGAACACGGCGCCGATCCCCGGCAGCAGAACGACGCCGGGACCAGCGCCATCGGGCTCGCGGCGGAGAAGAATGCGCCCGAGATTCTCAAACTCCTGAAGGGGGCGAAGCGTTGAGCAAGAAAGGCACCATCGGGATTCTCACCGGCGGCGGCGACGTCCCCGGATTGAATCCCGCCATCCGCGCCATCACCATCCGCGCGCTCCGCGACGGCTACCAGGTGGTGGGGATCCGCCGGGGCTGGGGCGGCCTCGTGGACTACGTCCCGGACGACCAGGCCGACAACTCGGATCACGTCCAGCCGCTTTCGGAGGCGATCGTGAACCGCGCCGGGCGCACCGGCGGCACCTTCCTCCATACCTCGCGGGTGCGGCCCTCGCACCTGCCCCTGGCGCGGGTGCCGGCGCACTTGCAGCGCTACGACGCGCCCACCAACGACATCACGAAGGAAGTGCTCAAGAACCTCGAGCACCTGGGCGTGGACGTGCTGATCCCCATCGGCGGGGACGACACGCTGAGCTACGCCAAGCGCCTCCACGACGAGGGCGTGCACGTGGTGGCGATTCCCAAGACCATGGACAACGACGTCCACGGGACCGATTACTGCATCGGGTTCTCGACCTGCGTCACCCGCACCATCGAGCTGGCCCATCGGCTCCGCACCTCGGCCGGCTCCCACGAGCGCTTTCTCGTGATCGAGGTCTTCGGCCGCTATGCCGGGTTCACGGCGCTGCTGCCCACCATGGCGGGCGCCGCGGACCGCTGCGTGATCCCCGAGCATCCGGTGGACGTGGAGCGGCTGGCGGAGCTGCTCACCATGGACCGCAACAAGAACCCCAGCCGCTACGCGGTGGTGCTGGTGTCGGAAGGCGCGCGGCTCACCAGCCACGACGGGATGAGCTTCGAGGGCGAAGAGACCGACATGTTCGGGCACCGCAAGCTGGGCGGGATCGGCGACTCGGTGGGCACGGCACTCAAGGAGTCGTCCGCGAAGTACAACCACGGCCGGACCATCGACGTGGTGAATCAGCGCCTCGGCTACCTGGTGCGCTCCGGCGATCCCGACGCGCTCGATTCCATCGTGCCGATGGCGTTCGGCAACCTGGCGCTCGATCTCGTGAAGCGGAAGGAATACGGGCGCCTGGTGAGCATCCACCGCGGTTTCTACGACAGCGTGCCCATCACCGCGGTGACGTCGGAGAAGAAGGTGGTGGAGGTGCCGAAGTACTACAACACCGACCGGCTGCGCCCCATCTACGATTTCGACGGGGCGCCGCTGTTCATCATGACCAGCGATTGAGGGGCTGAGGGCAGCGCCCCGCCCGCGCGCTCGTTCGTGGGGTGGGTTGAGAAAGGGGTGCGGTCCAGGCAGTTTGGTAGTCCCGGCGCCGTAGCCAAGTGGTAAGGCAGAGGTCTGCAAAACCTCGATTCGTCGGTTCGATTCCGACCGGCGCCTCTATAGACCGCAACGACTTACGCGCCCGGGGCTGAAGCCTCGGGCACATTTTTGGGCACATTCTTTTCGTATTGGTCCCGGCTGATCGTTAGATGGCGGGTACGACGGGCCCTTCTATCACGACCGGGATCTTCTCGTCATCCAGCGTGTCCGCGGACATCCGCGCGCGGATTGCCTCGACCGATTCCTTCCCGCTGATCATCGCTCGGCGCGCGTCAACCGGCGCCTCGACGTGGCCAAGCGCCTGCTTCCCGTCGCTCCCGACCACGGTCACGCGGACGACGTCGTGCCCGCCGTGGACGTCGAAGGTTGCTTGGAGGAAGCCGTAAACCTGGGCGCGAAGGGGCGACCACAACGTGCGGACCTCGCGCTGAAACGCCAAGTGCCGCGCCCCGCCGACCAGAATGGAGGTCGTCTGGTCCAGCATCGTCTCACCCATAACCCGCAGCCCGATGACTAATTCCCCCTTGTCGGCGATCTCGACGCTCTCGACCTCGAGGCCCAGGCTGTTGGCGGGCCATTCGAGCTCGGCCTTCGCGATGTCCCGGCGCTGCTGGGGGCGAGGCGATTGGACGAGCCCCCACCTCCGCGCGCGGATCGTCGGTCCGTTGGCAATATCGAAGCAAGCGAGCCCAAGCAAGAGCACCGAACACGTTGTGGCGAGCGTCCAGACGCGCGTCTTGAGCTCCCAGTGGCTCCACTCGTGGGGCCCCCACGAGGCCCTTAGGGTTTTCGGATCAACGTCCCACACGCGGACGTGGTGGTCGTCGACGACGCTGTAGAGGTGATGGGCCGCGCTGTTGCGCAGGTGATGGTCGAGTCCCTCCGAGAGCATCCCCGTCTTCATGCCCCGCCCTGCCTCCACGGCTTCGACCTGCCTGCGGGTGACGCGGCCGTCGCGGTCGACGAGCCCTGCCAGAGGGGCCTGCGTGCGCGCGATCGCGTCGGCCGTCACGTAGGGCGCCCCGAGGGTCCGGTGCATCCGCTCGTGGAGGAACTCGAAGAAAGCCAGCTCCGTGGCGAACTTCCGTTCGAGATCGTCGCCATGCTGTTTGTGGGCATCCGCCATGAGGCTGGACTCCCGCCGCTGAAGCTCGCGGAGGCGCCCAAAGGTCTCGTCGGCGATAAGGGCCATCGGCTCGGGCCCTTGATCGAACGCGGAGTCGAGGAGCTGGTACAGGACCTTCACGCGCAGCGTCGGGTTGTCCTTCACGCCGGACAGCCACATGCGCGAGAGGCGGTCCTCGACGAACGCCGCCTGGTGCGCCTGGATGTTCTTCACACGCGAGGGCGGGATAATGGCGGCGAGTAGCTCCGCGGCCATGCGATCTCCCATCGGAAATCTGCCGAGCATCGTTCGTGGAACTTAATCGCCGATGAACGGGGATCGGGTCATTGAAGCCATCCCTCATAGGCGTCGAGGGACTTGACGCGTTCGCCCATGCCCGCCGCAGCGGCCGCCCTCGCAAAATCGGCGTCCTCTGTAATAAACCAGAGCGGATGTCCGTGCACCACGTCGCCGATATAGTGGGCAATCCGCTGGTCCCACCTCAGGGTCCTGATCGCTCTGCTCGTAGCCAAGGCACCGTCGAAGGCCACCTTGTCCCATATCTGACATTCAAACTCGACCGCGGTGGCGATCCGTGACCACACGCGTTTGAACAACTCCTCGGGGATTGGGTCTGGCGGCCTCAACCCGGAGTTCTCAAACGCGCCGCGGATCATCCTCTCTGCGGTCAGACGGCGGTTGGCCTCCGACCCGTGCGTCCGCCTGCTGTTCTTCAGCGTCTCCCGGCGGGTTTCAGGCTCCTCGTCCTTGACGATCTCGGCAATGGTCTCCTGCAGGCGCACTGCAGATTGGGCGAACTCCTCCTTGCGCTCCGCGATGTTCCTCGCGACCTCGCGGAGCTCGGGCTCTGCCACAGTCAGCGGTTGGTCGAGGGGGATGGTGGCCACGGCCTCCATGAGCGGGAGGATGCGGAGCTGGGTGTACTCGTCGTGGCGAGCGATGGGCCTTCCTGTGACTAGGAGCACGAGCCGGCTTTCGGAGTCTTGTAGCATTCCGCACGTCCCGCCGGCGTCCGACCGGCAGCGCCGCTGAGCCCGGCGTATGGCCACGCGACAGGGGCGGTGCTGCGGGTCCGCCGGGTCGGCGGCGTGGGCGAGCAATTCGGCGGTGACGAACGGGTCGCAGAATCGCGCGACGCCCTTGTGCAGCTCTGCTTCCAGGAGGGGGGCGAATCGCGCCTCCGGAAGCGAGCGATAAACGTTGGCGTCGAGGAGGACGCCCGGCATCCCCTCAGACGGAATGGGCGTCGGCACCGGGGGCTGCCAGTCCGACTGCCACCAGCGCAGCAACGCCAACTACGGCCTGCAGCTGCCCGCTCTCGCGGCGTCCAGTCGTGGCAAACCTGGCGAAGTGCTCGCAGTTGTTCCCGAAGATCTCGTAACCAGGGTTCTGGAGCGCCTCGTGGACGCGGCGGATCGCCTCGGGCTCGTGTTCCGGAGTGACCATGCCGAGAGACTCCCATTTGCCCGCGTCACGAAGCGTATCGGCCCGGATCGTCGGGGGCGTCTGATGGACGACCACTGGATGGTCTAGGTACGCGTCCGCGGGTCCGCGGGTCGGCGAGCCAGCTGGTTACCCGCGTCGAGAACACCGTAGTGGTAGAAGCCTGGCTTTGACTCCGCCGGTTGGCGGAGAAGGTGGAGTCCATCCGCGAGGTTCAGATAGGGCATCGAAGTCGGTCCTCTATTTTTTTATCCTCGCCGGACTGCTGCGCCGCCGGGGGAGTTTGGGTTGTGGGTTTCGGGGCGGGCTTCTCGGGCTTGAGCGCCCACACGTCATTCAGGTTCTCACGAACCATGTCGCCGGCGCGAGGCTGCTTCTGCTCGACGATCCTGCGCGGCTGAGGCGGCACGTTGTTTTACCTCTTCAACTTCGTTGACGGTTGGTTGACCTGCGTCGGTTACAGTGCAGGAACCCCCGCCCGTGGACTGCGCGACATGACCGTGAGTTGGCCCTGGCCCCCCTTGTGGGACGACCCCCACGCCGTTGAGCCTCGCCCACTCCGACCGGAACGCCCCGCGAAACGGCTCGGGGACTGTTGCGAGGAAGTCACCCCACAGCCCGAGGAGGACGGCCGTTACCGATGATGAGGGCGGCTGCACCTGGGGCTGCGCGACTCGTCTCCACGAGAGATGCGCTGCCGCCTGGGACGCGTCCGCGATCACACGCTTGAGTTCCGGTGGCGCGGCTTGGAGGCGGCCGGTCCGCGCCCGCTCCCAAGCGTGTGCCTCGGCTGGGTGACCCGCGAAGTAGTCGTTTGCCCGGATGTCGCCTGAGCCGCCCTTGTCCAATAGGAATTCGACGACATTGCGCGCTAGCGGGTACCACGCGGTCCACGCGATGCGCAGCTGGAGCACGGTGCTGGCTTGTTCGAGCAGCCACACGTCATGCGCAACGTGCTCGACTGCCTGGAGGCCCCGGTTCTGGTCCATCAGACCTTCCCCGCGGCGCGCGACCGGGAGGGAAAGCGCGGAGCACGCGGCGGGCGACCTGGCTGAAGCGACGGGGCCGCAGTGGCGAGCCGGTAACCGGCCCGCTCCAGGCGGCGGAGCAGCAATGTCGCTAGGCTGAGGTGGCCTAGGCACGTCTCCAAGTCATCGTTGACCGTATGCTCGTGGCCGCGCGGATTCCTGATTGCGATCATGCTTCCGGCAAACAGGAACCGGTACCCTTCTTGCTCGTCCTTCTCGCTGGTGGTGCCTAGAGGCGTCAGGCGGATCGGCGGTGCACCCTCGTCGCCATTTAGCGCCTCCATCATCAATCGGCGCCCCGTGTGCTGGAGCCCGCTGAGTCGCTGCACCTCGCCGTCCAGAAACTTGAATGCGGCATACGTGGCCTCGGCGAAGTGGCCGTCGTCGAACAACTCCGAGACCTTCGATGGTAGCGCATCGTGTATGTCTCGCTCGACGAACGGATGCCGAGCGAGCCGGGCACCGCGGTCCAGGTCCGTAAGGTGGTACGCTCGACGTGCGATCCGCTCGAGCTCCGCAAGTGCCTCAGGCATTGACGAGGTTCTCGCGGATGCTGCGGAATATCTTGTCGTAGACCCCCTGGTCCTCGGTTACAGGGAGGTTCAACTCAATCCGGACAGAAACGCTCAAGGGCCCGATGCCGCCCGGCGCTGGGACCGCCATCGGGACGGGCTTGGCGACGGCGCGCCCGGTGGGTGCGCGATGCTTCGGGGCGCCAGCGGGACGCGCCCCGCCATTCGCGGCTGGTCGCGGTGGAGCGCCGTGGCCGGCGAAGCCGGCAAGCGCCAGGAAGGTGACGGCCTGCTGCTCGCCGACCCTTGCGCTCGTCGAATCGGACCCGCGGAAGAACGTAATGAGCCGCCCCTTGTCGGCGGTCCACGCGTCGTTCCCCAGGTGCTCGAAAAGCGCGCCGTAGGCCTTGCGCACCAGGACGCCGAAGGCCTTGCCGAACTCCGCGTCGTCTGAGATCAAGAACGCCTTCGCGGCCTCGGCATTCTTGTCGCCTTCATCGCCGACGAGGTCGAGGAACCGAAGGGTCTGAAGAATCGAGCTCTCGTTACCGGCCGCGATACCAAGCTTCTTGAGGGTGTCGGCGTTGACCTTGGCGGGGAATGCGCTGCGGAGTTGCCTGATCGTCGTGCTGAGACCGTTGACGGTCGTCGCGTAGGGAAATGAAACGGGCATAAACGGGTCCCTCCAATTCTTTCTTTCTAAGGGTCCATGTTCACTCCTCCGACGCTCGGGGATTTCCGTGGCGCTTCCGGGGTGACAATGCGAACTCTACACACACGGTCCGCTGCTGGCAAGCTACACACCCGTAACCGACAAGATCAGAGCTCTTTAGCGTCATATAGGCGATGGTCCGATTGACCTTCTTGGGTGGGATGGCAGTATCGCCAGCTGGTGAGCCACACCTCTACGATTCTGGGACATTTCGCCCTGGGACTTGCGGAGTCCCACGCATAGACGTGGTGTGGTAGGTGCTGAGGCGCTGGGTAGTTACGATTGCCGACCTGATCCGCTACTTGAGCAGCCCATTAAGGATGCAGTCCCCGAGCTTGTCGGCGATCGCCTCCGCGAGATCGTCGGCCAGCTCGTCGGGGACGATCGGGCGCGTAACCTCGTTGGCCGTGCCGAACTGCGCCTCGACGGCGCCGGGCGCGTCGGTCCCCAGGGCGAGAGTGAAGGGGGCGCGCAGCTCGGCGTAGCCATGCGCCGCGCCCTCCACCGTGAGCGACGACTTGAGTTCGCCCGTTTCGACGAGCGCGGTGTCGAGGCCGTAGTCGGCGTAGCGGCGACGCCGGGCGGTGGCGCCGAGGATCGGCTCCCAGGGGTCGCCGAAGCGCGCCGCCTGCGTCTCGAACTGCTCGCGCAACGCTTCCCGCAGCAGCTGCGCCACGGGGCCAATCAGCGCTGGTCCTGGGTTGGCTGCTCGCCCGATGATGTCGTCTAGCACGTCGCTCATGCCGTCTCCGTTATAGGGCGCAGCGCGGGGCGCACCGAGCCCCGCCACGGCGCGAGCACTTCGTCGGGGCGGTCGAGCAGCCGGAAGGCGACCTCCTCCTCCGCGGCCACCGCGGCGCGGACGGCGTCCGTCGCCTCGGCCACGGCGCCCGCGGCGTCCGAGTCCCTCGCGAGGTCGAAGCCCCTCGGCTGCTCAGGTCCGCAGCACGACGTACGCGTGTCTCAGCGGGACCCGCATAGGGCATCAATGAGGGGAGTCAAGAAGGTCCTCGGCGGTTTCCGTGCGTTGGCTGTCGTCCGCGGTCATGCACAACATGACGCGAGCGATGGCGTCGACTTTGCGTTCTCGATATCTGACCTCTCCTTCAATCGCTGTCAGGAACCACCCAGACGGGCGTTCTTCAAGCTCGTACTCGACTTCCTGGAGGGCGCCATCGCGAGTTTGGCGGAGAACTCACCGTTTGGTGGGCGCGACCGCTGCATGGCTGGAATCGGGCGCCAGTCGCGTCAGCTGCGCACGCAGTGCGTGAACGATATTCGGAAAGAAGTGCGAGCTTAGGCCAATGACCAAGGCGACCAGGATCACGCCGACCGATGTCTTGATGTGGTCAACGAAGGCCGCCCACAGGAAGCGGCGTAGGCTAGGGAACGGGACCTTGCCGATCCACTTTTTGATGAGTGCGCTTAGAGTCACTTCGGGCTTGTGTGAAGGGCTAGACTGCATCTCCTCCAAGAGCGTGGTCTGTTGACGCAGCTGTCCTTCCAGTTCCAAACGGCGTCGCGCGATCTCACCTTTGACTTCGCCGGCGTTGATCTCAAATCGAGTCATGTCTAAGGCGTAGAGTGTGCCATCGGCGTCGTCCATGGGCAGTAGCATCTGGCCGCCGTCATAGATGAACTCGCCAATGAGTTCCCACAGCGGCGGGCTGAAAATGCGGACGCTCGTTCTCAAGAACTTCGCCAGTGGATCACGGTAAGCCGGCAGCAGACCCTGTTGTCTGGCGTCGAGCTCGACCCGCATCATCTCAAGCTTCCTGAGGGGCTTGGCTACGGGGGGCGCCCAGAGCGAGATGTTCGCTGCCGTGCAAGCGTCGATGATCTGCCTGAAGAGCTGCTCGAACTCATCCCATCCGTGCTCGAAACGTTCGAGGGCTCGGAGAAGGTGTTCGGTTTCGCGAATCTGTGCACGCGTCGTCGCGCCGAAGGGTGTAGACATTGCTGGTGCCGACGGGGGTTTGGACGCACCAATCATGCCCTCCTGGCGTGAGTCCCGCTACGTGGGGCGGTGAACTCGATGATAGCGCATGACGCACTATCACCTGTGTTGAGCTGGCATGCGATTCACAACACAGCGGGCACTCGGATCACTGTCCAGTAACCCCGCTGCGTCTCGACGAATCGCGCGTCAGCCCGGAGGCGGCGGCGCAGGTAGCGGGGGAAATCTCGTGCCCCGGTGCGGTAGCCAGCCTTCTTTACCGCCGCCTCGATTCCTCTTTCGGAAACAGGTGCGCTAGACGCCACGCACACTGCCCGCGCGTGAGCGATGAGCGGTTGACGGTGCCTAGTAGGTAGCGAAGGCTTAACGGCGTTCCACCGATTCATGACAGTTACCTGAGACTCGCCCAGCTCCTCAAAATACCGAGCAAAAAGTTCCTTCATGGGTTTCAGCTTCGGGCTCGCGGCAGCGCGGCGAATGAAGGCTCGGCCCCTCGGATCAAGGACGACCCACGCCGCAGCAAGAGCCAGACTGACTTTGAGGGCGGTCGGCAGACGGGCAAGAAGACGGACACCGAACTTTGCTAGTGCGACCGTGGGGCCGGCGATCATTAGGAGCAGCAGGGCACCACCCACCTTGAGGGTGAGCCCCGGGCTGGCGGCACGCGCAAAATCACGAAGCAGGCGTAGCTGATCGACGCCAATGACGTGAGCCCCCATCGCCCGCAGGTGGTGGTCTCGTGTGTAGACGGCGATGCCGCCGAGCTCGTGCGCGAGTTCGGAATAAGGAACGTCCTTCGGATCGGCAGCTCCCCGCGCGCCCTTGCCGGATGGCTCATAGAATCGGATTGCTGAGCGATACTGAGCCCAGGCGGCTCGCAGGCTTTCGAGCGACAAACGTTCTCGTTTGGAAATGACAGGGAGTTTTTCGTTAACCTCGTCTTCTAGCCATGGCGGCGCATAAGCGACGACTGTCCCGGCTGCCACCAGTTCCTCAAGTGCGCTTCGTACCGGAGCCGACCGTCGGCGCCTGACGATCCACCTGAGTTCAGCGAGAACCGCGCTCGCATCTACCACCAGCGGCACTTGGGCCAGCTCGGTGAAGCTCACGCGCAGGTGGGGGTGGCTCGCAAAGAAATCATGCCACCGTGCTAGCGAATCAGAGGGGAACGGCGGTACTGCGGATGCCACGCCTACAGCTCCTGTCACACAGACACTCGGGGAGACTAAGCGTGGGTGCTCTTCGGCTCAAGTCCTCCAAGTGTCCCGCGGACCACATCGGCAACGCGTTGGGATAACGACGCGCGAGCCAGGTGCCGCGCTCGACGCAAGCTTACGCCGTCGCTTGCAACAGTGCACTTTTTCAACTCCTGGTTCTCTGCGGGTGCAATGGTCAGGAAGTGCCAGCGTCCGACACGGAGGGTCGCCACGACCCCGAAGGCTGCTACCGGACACGAGCAACGCGGTCGCACGTCTCGATCCGATTTGCCCGCTAGGTCAGCCGAATGAGTATCACCCCTGTTTGGACCAATCTGCGTGACTGGCGCGGTTCGCAAGCCGGCGGGTTTGAGGAGCTTTGCTGCCAGCTCGCTGCCTGCGAGCCAGCGCCGGCCGGCGCCGAGTATCGCCGCGTTGGCACACCAGACGCTGGTGTCGAGTGCATTTGGCGCGATCCGAGCGGCAGCGTGCGTGCCTGGCAAGCGAAGTTCTTCCTGACACCCCCGACCGCAAACCAATGGCAGCAGATCGACCAGTCCGTAGATCAGGCGATGCGCCGATACCCGGACCTGGCGGAGTATACGGTTTGCTTGCCCTTGGATCGGCCAGACCCTCGCATCGCAGGGCAGCAATCAATGATGGACCGGTGGAACACACATGTAGAGAAATGGAAGGCGACCGGACTTGCCCGCGGACACACAGTCGCCTTTCACTACTGGGGCGAGCATGAGATAGGTGAGCGCCTGGCACGTGAGGAGCATGCGGGGCGTGCGTACTTCTGGTTCTCGACATCGGTTCTGACGGCTACGTGGTTTCGCGAGCACTTCAGAGTCGCGAGAGAGAATGCCGGACCACGCTACAGCCCAGAGCTTAATGTGGGCGGGCCCATCTCCGACGTCTTCGACGCTCTGTCTCGGCATCCACGCTTCACCGAGCGTCTTCGCCGCCAGTGGGGGAAGGCGCGGCGCGAGATTACACGCACACTCCCGGCACGCGGCGATCTCAGTGCGCGTGAGCCATCCTCTGGGGAAGAACCGTTGCCGGAGCAGCTCAGAGCCGCCACGGATCGAATTAGGACGGAGGCGTCACGCGTTCGAGTGTCGCTGGAGGTCGTAGGGGCGCGTGTCGCCCACTTGGATGCGCGCCCATCGGACGTGTTGCCGCTCGCTGAGATTGAAAAGACGGTCTCTGACCTTGAGGACACACTCCGAGCCCTGAGCGCAGCGTTCGACGCATTCAGAGATGCGGCTTTGGCCATCTCGGCTAAGGTGACGCGCTCGACCTCCGAGGTCGCCCCCAGGCCAGGAGCTCCGCAGACCGACCCGCGGGAGCCTCAGCGCCGATACGAATACCAGCGGCAAGCAATCTGGCGTGCGACATCCGAACTTGGCGACCTGCGCGCACTACTTGGGGACGCAGGTGCGCTTGTTGCGAACAGGCCCGCCCTACTCCTTACCGGTGATGCGGGGACGGGGAAGACGCATCTCCTCTGCGACGTAGCGCGACGAACGATTGACGATGACGCGCCATGTGTCATTCTCCTGGGAGAACAGTTCACGCAGGGAGACCCGTGGCCGCAAATCATTCAGCAACTGCACCTGGATGTCCAAACGCCCGATCTCCTCCTGGGCGCACTTTCCGCGGCCGGCGAGGCCGCCGGAAGGCGGGCCTTGGTGCTGATCGACGCGCTGAACGAAGGCGAGGGTCGACAAGTTTGGCATCATCAACTCCCCGGTGTCTTGGCCACGATTGAGCGCTACCCGTGGATAGGCATCGCACTGAGCGTGCGGTCCTCCTACGAACCTCTTATCATCGCCCAATCGCTCCGTGGTCGCCTCACAACTGTCGAGCACCGCGGATTCACGGACCTCGAAGGTGAGGCGACGCGTCGGTTCTTCGATGCTTACGGCATCGAGCGGCCTAGTGTCCCGAGGCTCACACCCGAATTCAGCAATCCGCTATTCCTCAAGCTCTTCTGCCAAGGGATGCGGAACCGCGGTCTGTCACGAATTCCTGCCGGGCTTGAAGGCATTTCCGCAATCTTTCGCTTCTTTCTAGAGTCGGTGCAGGAGCGCCTCGCCGCGCCGGATCGTCTCGATTTTGACGTTAAGACGCCAATCGTGGAGCGAGCGGTCTCGGCGTTGGCGACAGACATGGTCGAGACCGGTAGCCAATGGGTCACGCGGGAGCGAGCGGCTCAGCTTCTCGGAGCCGTGCTGCCTCGCGATGGCTTCGAGCGCTCTCTTCTGCGCGCTCTGCTTAGCGAAGGGGTGTTGAGCGAGGAACTGAGGTCGGACAGACGGGATTCGCCCGTTGAAGCTGTGCGGTTTACTTACGAACGCCTGGCAGACCACCGGATCGCGAGCCTCTTGCTGGACGCGACCATTCGAGACGACGGAACCTTGATTCCTCCGCCATCTACCTCAAGCATCCCGACGGATGCATCGGGCCCGCCGCGCCTAGACCTGCCAACAATTTTCGCTACCCCGCAATGGCAGTGGTACTACCAGGGCATCGTCAATGCCTTGGCGATTCAGGTGCCAGAACGCACTGGACGTGAGCTTTGGGAGATATGGCCTACCGCGTTTGGTAGCGTGGTGGTCTGGGAAGCATTTCTTGACAGTCTACAGTGGCGACACCCTCGGGCCATCGGTGACGCGGCTCTTCACTTAGTCAATCGCCACGTGATGAGTCGAACGAACACTGGGGATCGTCTGCGCGACCTGCTGATGGGTGTCGCCGCGCAGCCACTACACCCCCTGAACGCTGCGTTCCTCGACAGGCTCCTTGCACCGCTCGCCATGCCTGAGCGAGACGAGTGGTGGTCGACATATGTAGCGTTTCAAGACGATGATCAAACGGCAGTGGGTCGTTTGATCGACTGGGCGTGGACCACCGGTCATGAGAGTCACCTAGCAAGCGAGTCGGTGGAGTTGGTAGCGGTGGCCCTTGCGTGGACCCTTGCGACCTCGAATCGCCGGGTACGCGACCACGCCACCAAGGCACTCGTCTCGCTACTCCACAGCCGACCCACAATTCTGCGAGGGCTGCTTGAGCGCTTTTCCTCAGTGGACGACCTATACGTGATAGAAAGACTCTACGCGGTCGCCTACGGCTGCGTACTGCGGGGAATCCCTCGTCCCGATCTTGAGGGCCTTGCCAGAGAGGTCTTCGCTCGTGTGTTCAATGCAGGATCACCACGGCCCCATCTCCTTCTCAGGGACTACGCGCGAGGGGTGGTAGAGGCGGCCGCCTCCGCAGGCTTGGTCAACGACGTGAACCTGCAACTAGTCCGCCCCCCCTATCGCAGCGATCCTCCGGGAAGTGCGCCATCTGAGGCGGAACTGCGCGCTCGCTACTACACCCCGTACCGAGCCGGGAAGGAGGACGGGTACTTCGCGCTGTGGTTCTCACTCATGTCGTCTGGTGACTTCGCCCGTTACATCGTGGGCACAAACAGTCACTCGTTTTCCTGGACCGCTCGCCCCCTCGCGGATACCTCGGTGCTCGCACCTCGGCGACGATATGAACGGTTCTTCGACGGCCTATCAGACACGGCGCGGCGACGGTGGTATGACATTCGCCGCGTGCTATCACTGAATTCATTAGCGCCCAAGCGCACGCGCTTGGGGCCCGCTCGCTTGAAGCGATGGCGGAAACAGGCGGAAGCGGCGTTCAGGGCCAGCTTACCGCCGCCCAAGCGCCAAGAGTTCGACACGGTGAAGGTGTGGGGCGACGAGCCTCTAGAACCGTACCAGTTCGACCACGAATACGCTCTGCGCTGGCTGTTTCAGCGTGTAATTGACTTGGGTTGGACGCCCGAGCGATTCGGTTGGTTCGACCGAAGCGATGCGTATCAGGGGCGGATGTCGCACCGCCGGGAGAGGATTGGGAAGAAGTATCAGTGGCTCGCCTTCCACGAATTCACAGCTCGGGTGGCCGACAACTTCGAGTTCCGAGGAGACCCTTGGGCATACGATCCCGAGTACTACGAAGGGCCGTGGCAACTCTACTGTCGCGATATCGATCCCTCTCACCTAGGAAGAGGCGGGACTGACCCGTCAATGGACCCCGGGCGCGCTTGGCACCAGTCTGTTCCGTCGCCGGATTGGCAGGGGCACATTGACGATAGCGCCTGGATTCAATTCACCAAGGACTTGCCCCACCTTGGGACCCTCGTAGCCCCTCACGATCCCACAGATGGGGCGGAATGGCTCTGGCTGAGAGGCGACATAGACTGGCGAGAACCCGAGCCCCCGGACGAGGAGGTGTTTGAGCATCCGCGAAGGAACATTCGTTACTGGATCACGGCGTTCTTCGTTAAGAGCGAAGACCGGGACCGTCTGGCTCGGTGGGCCGCCGGTCGAGACATCTACTCAATGCGAATCCATGAAACAATTTCCACGCAGCAGGTCTACTTGGGCGAGCATCCCTGGGCGCCTGCTTTCCGATCTCAGTACGCTGACCTGATCTCGAAGCCATGGAGGACGATAGGCCCCGTTCGAGTCGTGCACCCTTCTGTCACGCTGTCTTGGGAGTCCAATGGATATGACAACTCCGTGGACCACGCGCTAAGCCTTTCCGCGCCCGCCCCTGCGCTTCTCCACCCGCAGATCGGCGACTGGGGCAAACCGCGTTCCAGCGCCCGATACACAAATCCATCGTTGGTCGAGGGGGTTCCTGATGCGCTGCTCGCGCGGCGCTCCGCATTGAATGAGCTGTTGAAAGCCGCGAGCCTAGAGCTTGTTTGGCTGATGACCGGAGAGAAGATCGTCATAGGCGGCCCAATAGGGGTCGCGAGTGATACCTGGCCTGGCAGGCTCGAAATCTCTGGTGTCGGGTGGTTTGATTCGCAGGCCTGGCGAGAGCATTTGACCATCTATCTGCAGCACCCGAACGGTGAGCGAGTCAAGGTGACCTCTTGAAAGTGCACCTCGCGCCGTAGGATTTTAACGGCTAGCGCCGCTGCGGCAGGCGGAGGAGGGGGCGGGTGATGCCGAGCTCGTTGGTATCACCATGCGTCGTGATACCTCGATGGTGATGTGGGGTTTGTTCCCGGGTGTGTTCCCAACGCCCAAGAGCCGCCGTCCAATCAATGGCTTTCCAAGCAAGAGAAGTGCGGCACCTCTAGGGGTTTGACAGCCAGCCCACCGATCGTGACCTCGCATCATCCGGCGAACGCTCAGTACCCCGTCGCTGGCGTAGGACGACGCGCATGATCACAGTCCTGACATGCCGCCACCGCCAGCCGTAGAGCTCTGCGTTCGCTAGCCGATCCCCGATTGTGGGCCGAGTTCCGCACACAGTCGACAGATGTCGTTGGTTGCGTGCATGGTGGAGGCTCGACGAGACGGACGGGGACAACCATGCGCGGACGATCTAGTCAAGGATGACGCCACCTACCCCAGGGCGCCGATCGTTGGAGGCATTCAATCTTTCGCGCTGAACCAGCAAGAGAGTTGCACTAGCGTCCGTTTCACCACACCGGGATCATTGCGACCCCACCTTGAGCCGCGGTGCCGTCACGCTGTCCACATCAGCGTCGGTTCGGAGGATACGGGGCGTGAGGAAGAGGTACAGTTCGGTCTGGTTCTTGGTCCGAGACCCGCTCCCGAAGAGCCCCCCGATGATCGGGATGCCGGACAGAATCGGAATCCCGCTCTGGGTGTGGTCGATCTGCTGATCCCGCAGGCCACCGATCACGATGGTTTGCCCGTCCTTTACCAGCAGTTGCGTTTCGGCCTCGCGCGTCGAAATCACCGGGGCATCGAACTGGGTCTCGCCCGTGGCCTGGTTGACTTCCTGCTGGATCAGGAGGGACACGTACCCGTCCTGATTGATCGTCGGCTTGACGGTGAGCTTCGTCCCCACGTCCCGGTACTCCACTACCTGGTCACGGGTCGGGGTGTCCGTCGGGAGACTCCGACTCACCTGCACGAAGGGCTGTTGGGATCCGACGAGGAAATGCGCTTCGGTGTTGTTGGAGGCGAGGAGCACGGGCCGCGAGACAATCTCCACGTCCCCCTTGGAGGCCGCCGCCGAGAGCGTCGCGCTCACGTCCGCGTGCCCCAGGTGCATGATCTGGACGACGAGGTCCCCGAGGCTCGCACCCGTACTCGAGCCGCTGATGGTCCCGGCCCCGTGGCCGATGCCCGCCGGGCCTGCGGCGAAACTCCCCCCGAGTGAGAAGCTCCGGTCGTGCCGGGCCTCGACAATGAGCACCTCGATCAGCACTTGGAGGGGCCGGATGTCGAGCTGGTCCACCGCCTGACTCAACACGTCTTCATCGGCCGCCGAGGCGCGGATCAGCAAGGAGTTCGTCATCTCGTCTGGGACGATGGTTACCGGACCGGAGAGCGAGGCGGGATGGCCCGCCGGAGGAGCCGATGATGCCGCCGGCGTGGGCCCCGCCGGGGGGACGACGTTCCGCCGCAGTTCGTCGGAAAGCGTGCCGGTCGAGAGCCCTGCGTGGCCCGAGAACTCGCCCCCGCCTCCGAACAGCAGGTTCAGGGTCAGCGCCACATCCGCCGCGTGCGCGTGCTTCAGGCGGATCACGAACAGCTCAGGGGTCCCGGTCTGGCTCGCGGCGCCCGCCGACGCACTCGACGCGCCGCCGCCGCCGGGCGCGGCGTGCGGGGCCACACGGAAGAACGCCGAGTCCTCCGTCAGCTCCAGGTTCTGGGCCTCGACGATGCCGCGGAGGTAGGTCGCGACGCTCGCGCGGGGCACGGGCCCAGGGGTCTCGAAGGTGACCGGAGTGGCGGGGATCGCGCCCACCAGGACGGGCTTCGTGAGATAGCGGCCGAGGCTCTGGATGACGCTCCGAATGTCGGTCTGGACGAAGTGGATCGTGAGCGAGTCTCGGTCCACGCGCACGCCCGACGTGTCTTGGCCGGACAGATACCCGGCCGGCGCCAGCACCAGGGTCGCCGCCAACGCTCCGCGGGCGAGGATCGCAAACCTCTTCGTCATGGCGACGGCTCCTTCACGCGGAGGATCCAGGTGGTGTCCATCCCCGAGACGACGACGCGGGAGGCCGAGATCTCCCGCACCAGCAAGGGCCCGATCACATCGCCCGTCCGAACCACGCGCGGTCCCTCGACGCCTGGCAGGCCGATCAGGACCGCCGTCCCACCCCCCTCGTCCCAGACGATGCCGGTGCAGGCGAGCGCGGGTTTCGGCGGCGCCGGTGCCAGCGCGGTCGCGACGGTCGCGGGGTCATAGCTCACCGGGGCCGTGCGATGGTCGAGCCGGAAGGGGTCGTCGCGCCCGGCGATGGTGGCGAGCGAGTCCACCGGGAGCGGCGGGCGGGCGGTGCCGGAATCGGGGACAGCGGGACCCTGGTCCAGCGTCACCACCGGCGCGAGGGGCCACACCACCAAGCGCAGGACAAGCCCGGCGCCCGCCGCGCCCACGATCGCGAGAGCTACCCGGATCATCGCGACGTTCCCCCGCTCGGTCGGAGATACCAGCCGTCCACCGTGACATCGATTGCCAGGACCTCAGGCGCGCGCCCGTCCGTGGCGGGCGCCGGTGCGGCGACCCGCATGCTTTGCACCGCCAAGGCGGGGGCCCCCCGTTCGAGAGCGTGCACAAGACCCACGAGCCCGCGCATGTCGCCCTGGAGCTGGGCGTGGACCCGGACCCGCCCCAATCGTCCCGCCACCGTATCGGCATCCACGGGACCGGTCGTCACCACCTTGAGGTGGTGTCGCTCGGCGGCGAGACCGAGCAGCGTGGCAAGGCTCGCGGCGGCATCGCCCGGGGTCGAATCCGCCACGAGGTCCGGGGCGAGCGCGACCACGGCGTGCGCCAGCACGCCCGCGGAATCGCGGAGCGCATCCACGCTCGCGAGGTCGGCCCGCGCTCGCGCCAGGAGGGCGGCCCGCTCCCGCAGGTCGGCCTCGGCCGCGCGAGCGGTGCGGATCGCAAAGGGCAGCACGCGGAGGACGATGACGGCTGCCAGAACGGCGCCCCCACCCCAGAGCAGCGCTCGACGATCGCGGGCCGTCACGGGGCGGCTCCGAAAACCAGCGTGAAGCGCTGCCAGTCGTGTCCCGCGACCGTTTCCCGCACCACGGGACCGTCCAGCCGGGGCGAAGAGAGGCCGCCCGCGCGCACCAGGGCCCGCATTACGCTGCCGGGATCCCGCGCCCACCCCGACACCGTGCCCGCGCCGCCCGCGCGCCACGCGAAGGACGAAAGAACCGAGGAATCCGGCAGGACGGAGGCGATGGCCGCTAGGGCCGCGGTCGCCTTTCCGCGGTCCGCCTTGCTGACGCGGAGGGCGGTCACCGTCGCGGCGGCGTCGCCGAGCTGCCGCCGGGCCGCGAGGACGCTCGCGAGGGGGGTGCCGAGGGCCTGCAACTCCCGCTCGACCGCTCGGCGCTCAAGGACGAGTCGCGCGATGAACGCGGCCCCGGCGACGATCCACAAGCCGGCGGCGATGCCCGCCAACCATCGCACCTGGACCCGCTGCGCGCGCCGGCGCTGGACCCGGACCCCGGCGGGGAGCAGGCAGAGATCTGGCGCCCCCGCGGGCGCAATCGTCTCCAGCACAAGCCCCGCGTCTTTCGCGCCAGCCGCAATCGCCTCAAGCCACGGCTCTTCCGCACCCGCCGCGCGCACCACGCGCCGATCGCGCGGGCCCTCCCAGGCCGCGTCCGTCACCAGCGGATGGCCATTCTTCCGGAAGAACTGACCGGCCTGCGCCGCCACCACGTCCGCCAGGTCCCGGGCCCCGAGCCTCGGGAGATCGGCGAGCACTCGAACCTGCGCGAGCGGGGGCTCGAGAATCGCGCGCACCCGTTGCTTCCCGCGGTCCCGCGGCGCCTCGGCGGCGAGCCGCGCGATCGCGTCGCGCAAGTCGTCCGGCGTGGCGAACCTGGTCTCCGCGAGCCACGGATCCTCCCCTGCGCGGTGCCATTCCGCCCGCACGATGGTCCGGGAGACCGTGAGGTGCAGCGCGCCGGCGCTCATTCACTCTCCCGCCGCACGACCGCGAGTCGCCCCTCGACGGGCACCACCGTGAGCGTCGCGGCCGCCGTCAGGGGCGATTGGCGAACGCCGCCGACCGCGCGCTCGATGAGCACGGGCGGTGCGAACACGGCCGAGCGTACGAACGCCTGATAGGCGGCGTCGAACCGGTGACGCGAGGCGCCTCCGAGCCGCGACGCGAGCTCATCCGCGCTCGAAATGGAGTGGACGGCGCGCGCCGCGGTGATCGTCCACAGCGCGTCCGCGCCGATCCCGGGCAGCGTGGCGAGCACCGTGGGTGATGCCGCATTCACGTTGACGACGCCGGGCCCCCGCGTCGTGATGAACGCATCGACGGCGGCGACACGCTGTGAGGTGAAGGCGGGGAGGTCGCGCAGGGCGGCGGTCGCAGAAAGCGGACGGGCGTCGTCAGCCTCGGCCACCATCGAGTCCACCGCGAGGGAGCCGATCCCCACGGACCTGAACAGCGCGCGCAGCGCACTCGTGTCCGTCGTGTTGATGTTGAGCCGAGCGGTCGGATCGTCGAGGGTTGCCGTACACCAGGTGCCGCGACCGAGATCGACCGTATCGAGCGCGCGAAAGGCTGGGTTGCGGGCGTAGCGGGCCTCGACGATCGCGAGACACGCTTCCCGCGCCCACGCCGCGCGCGCGAGGAGGATGCGGTTCCGGGTCGCCGCGCTGCCCGTCCGCGCTACGGCGAGCGCCGCCCCCGCGAGCGCCGTGACGGCCACCAGCACCCACAGCACCGCGAGCAAGGCGAACCCATCGCGCGTTCTCATCCGCGTGCCTTGACCAGGAGCAGAATCGTATCCACCGCGGTCGGCGGCGGCCCCCCGCGCGCGATCCGCAGCCGCACGGCGAGCGGCGCTGAGACGGGGCTGATCCACTCCCGCACCCAGCGGGTCTCCGCGCCGGGTTCGAGGAGGTAGTCCAGGCCGAGGTCCGTCACGCTGTCGGCGAGGACGATCGGATCCCCGGGGGTGAGGGTCGCTGTAAGACGACCCGTCCGTGCGCGCAAGACCACGCGTCGCCGCTCGAACCAGCCGTGCTCTGTCTCGAGCCAGGTTGAAAAACTCAGCTGACTGGACTCGCCGTCGAACGGCCCCGCGGAATCCTGTCCCACCTCGAGCGACAAGAACGCTGCCGCGAGCCAGCGGCGGGCGTTCGTCTCCCGATCCAGGTTCTCCTGGGCTACCACGAGGCGTCGACTCCCGTCCACCACCCCCGAGAACACGGCGTGCGCGAGGAGGAGGACGACCGCGGCGAGCGTGAGGGCCACCAGAACCTCGATCAGGGTGAACCCCGTCCCATCACCGCGCATCGACAGGCTCCGCGCGATACACGACGGTCACCAGATCCTCGACATCCGGCGCCGTGGCACGGCTGAGGGCCACGCGATAGAGCGTGCGCTCCGGCCGCTCGACATCGACGACAAACTCCCCCACCGGATGGTGGCCGAGGCGGACGTCCAGGTCCTCGCGATTGAGCAACGTGAACGCCCCCAGCACACGTTCTTCAGCGACGAGCTCACGCTCGCGCGCCGCGGCGCGCCCCGCTCCGATGAGCCCTTCCTGGACCAGGCTCACGAGCGAAAGACCAGCCGCACCGAGAATCGCGATGGCCACCAGCACTTCGAGCAAGACCACGCCGCGGCTATTCACGGGGGACGCCCGTGAGAGGATCAACCCTCGCGCCGAGGGCGCGACCGTCCGGGAGGAACAGCACTGAGTGCCGAACATCGGGCGCAGGAGAAGGCAGGGTAGCGCGGACCGTATCGCCAGTGCGAATCGCCTGGTCGCGCGCTTCTCTCAGCGCGCGCGCTGACGCCGCCTCCCGGGGCGCCCGCAAACTCGCGAGGGCGACGGTGCTGACGCCGAAGACGAGCGAGAGAATCGTCAAGACGACGAGCATCTCCACGAGCGTCACGCCCCGCGTCCCCGCCGCCGACCTCATAGTCCACCCGGCCGCAGGGAATAAACCGCCTGGAGCAACGCCGCCGCGACGAAGGCCACCAATCCCCCGAACGCCACGATCAGCGCGGGCTCGAGCATCGTCACCAGGGTCTTGAGCTGGCGCTCCGATTCCCGCGCGGCGAGGTTGCCGGCCCGGGCCATCATCTCGGGCAACCGCCCGCTTGCCTCGCCCACCGCGACGAGCTGCAGCGCGGCGGGAGTCGCGGCTCTTTCCCGCTCCAGCGCGCGAGCGAGCGGCTCGCCCTGCGCCACGCGCTCCCGGGCCTTTCTCAGGGCGTCCCCCACCGCGAGATTGCCGGCCGCGTCGCTAGCGGCCTCAAGGGCTGCGAGGAGGGGCATCCCGGCCGCGAGCATGCCACTGAGGGCGCGCGTCACGCGGGCTGTGGCGAGGCCAAGACGCAGTGAGCCCACGACGGGGAGCCGGAGCACCCAGCCATCGAGCACGCGGCGGGCGCCCGGCCGTGCGAGGACCTCCACGGCGGCGAACAGGCTGCCCGCCGCGAGCGCCACGAGCATCGGCCAGAAACGCCGCAGGAGCATCGATCCCGTCAGGAGGAGTCGTGTCGCGAGGGGAAGGGATTGGCCCAGGTCCGCGAGCAGGTCCGCGAAGCGCGGGACGACCACGGTCCCGATCACGAACACGGAGATGGTGCCAGCGACGGCGAGCAAGAGGGGATAGGCCAGCGCTTGCCGCACGCGAGCCACCAGCTCCGCCTCGTGCTCGAGATGGGCGGCGACCTGTTCCAGCGCCGCCCCGAGCCGACTCCCCCGCTCGCCAGCGCGCACCATGCCGACGACGACCCCAGGAATCGCCCCCTGCGACCCCGCGAGGGCCTGCGCCAGGCTCTGTCCCTGGTGCAAGGCCTCGCGAACGTCGGCCAGCGCGTTTCGCAGGCCACCTCGCGCGAGCGGCTCCGTCGCGGCCACGGCACGCTCGAGTGGGACGCCAGCCTCGACGAGCGCGGCGATGGAGCGGAAGACGATGGCGAGCGCTCCCCGTGGCGCGGCGGGGCGGCGGCTGGCCTCGATCCGGATGTCCAATCGCACCGGGAAGAGACCGCGGTCCGCGAGCGTCGCGGCGGCCTGCGCGACGCTGCCCCCGGCAACCTCGCCAGTCACGATCACCCCATCGGATCGGGCCGCGCGATAGCGAAACGCCGTCATGAGCCGGCCCGCACGGTCGAGTCCCGCCCGCCCCAGGACGTGATGTCCGCATCCTCCCCCGTCCCGCCGGGCTGCCCGTCGCGCCCGTAGGAGACCAGATCGTAGGCCGAGGGATTCACGAGTCCGGGGCTCACGTACACATAGGCCCGGCCCCAGGGGTCGAGCGGAATCTCCTTCTTCAGGTACGGCCCGCGCCAATTCCGGGCCGCCGGGTCGCCCGCCGGGAGGGTGCGGAGCGCCGCCAGACCCTGGGTGCTCGAGGGATAGTAGTCGTTGTCGAGGCGGTAGGCGTCGAGCGCGAGGCCGAACAACTCAATCTGCGCGCGGGCCGCCGACACCTTCGCATCGCCGACGTTCCGGAACACGAGGGGCGCGACGAGCCCGGCGAGTATGGCGATCACGGTGATGACAACCAGCAGCTCGATGAGGGTGAACCCTCTAGTGCTCCGTGACACGCAGCACCTCCTCGATCGTCGTGAGCCCCGCCTGCACCTTGGCCCACCCGTCCTGCCGGAGCGTCGTCATGCCTTGCTCACGGGCGAGCTCCCGCACGGTCGTCGCCTGGGGGGAATCGAGGACGGCGCGCTTCACGGCATCCGACACCAGCAGCAGTTCGAAGAGCCCGACCCGGCCTCGGTATCCAGTCTGCCGGCAGGCGGCGCAGCCCTTGCCCCGTTCCAGCATCACCTTGCCCACCGGCCGCTCGGCCACGAGGGCCACTGCCGCGGGGTCCGGTCGGTAGCGCTCTCGGCACTCCCCGCAGACGCGACGGACCAGTCGCTGCGCCAGGACCCCTTCCAGGGTGCCGGCGACGAGATACGGCTCGATGCGCAGATCGAGGAGCCGCGTGATCGCGCTCGCCGCATCGTCGGTGTGAAGCGTCGAGTAGACGAGGTGCCCCGTGAGGGCCGCCTGGACGGCGATCCCAGCGGTCTCCGCGTCCCGCATCTCGCCGACCATCAGCACGTCCGGGTCCTGGCGCAGGATCGAGCGGAGCGCGCTCGCGAACGTCACGCCGGCCTTGGAGTGTACCGGCACCTGGGTGATCCCATCGAGGTGGTATTCCACTGGGTCCTCGACGGTGATGATTTTCTCGGCACTTCGCTGGCGGAGGCCGAGGGCCGCATAGAGGGTGGTGGTCTTCCCCGAGCCGGTGGGCCCCGTGGCGAGGAGAATCCCATGGGGCCGCTCGGCGAGGCGGCGGAAGGCGGCGAGCGTGTCCGCCGACATCCCGAGCTCGTCAAGCGCCACCGGGCGCCCGCCCCGGTCGAGGAGGCGCAGCACCACCGACTCGCCGTAGAGCGTGGGCACCGTGGACACCCGGAGGTCGAGTTCCCGCGCATCGAGCCGGACCCGGATTCGCCCATCCTGCGGCATCCGCCGCTCGGCGATGTCCAGCTCGGCGAGGAGCTTGATCCGCGAGATGACCGCCGCCTCGAGGCCCTTGGGGGGACTCGGCATGTCCTGCAGGACGCCATCCAGGCGGAAGCGGGCCCGCAGCCCGTCGCGCCCCGCTTCCAGATGGATGTCCGACGCCTGCGCGTCGTAGGCCTCGCGGATCAGGAGGTTGACGAGCCGAATGACCGGCGGCTGGTTCGCGAGGTCGCGGGCGTCGGTGGCAGTGTCGGCGCCGCCGTCGGCATCGCCGCCGACCTCGGCCTCCAGGTCCCGCACCAGTTCCACCACGGACTCCGCCGCACTGAAGGTGCGTCGAATGGCGTCGAGGAGGTCCTCACGCGAGACGAGCACGACATCCACCGGCGCATCGTAGCTCGCGACGAGGTCATCCAACACTTCTTTCGCGGGCTCACCGACCGCCGCCACGCGCAGGCGCCCGCCCGCGACCTCGAGCGGGAGAATGCCCCAGTACTCGAGATAGGCCGAGTCGAAGGATTCGGCGATGGGCAGGGTGGGGACCAGCGGCACGGGCACGACGCGCTCCGGAGCGTTCACGCCAAGGGAGAGCGCACGGGGCGTGCCGCGGATTAGGCGACCACGAGAGCGTGGGACGCACTAGAAGATGAAGAGCGGCGCGGGGTATTTGGCTCCAATTGGCACACTTTGCACAGCGGATGCACAGCACCCTGCACATCCCAGCGTGCTCGCGCGGCCTTTGCCTGCACAGTTGCGTGTAAGTCTTGCACAAGACCGACGGGTCGTCTGCGATGAGGCCGAGATCTGCGCACGTCGAGAGTCCCACGCAAATCGCTGATGGCGGGTGTGTTTAGGAGAGGTGTACCGGCGAACGGCGCGGATGCGGCACGCGGCCTGCATTCTACGCGGCCAACCCGTCGCCCGGAGCGTTCCGTGGCTCGTCTCGCCGAATGCAGTCGTACTCTCCTCGACGCGATTCTCGCGGCTCTCGTCATCACCTTGTTCGTATCGGTCGTTGGTCCGCGGGTCGCCATGGCCCAGTGCCCTCAGGGGCCGATCCACGGGCCCGCTGCCGTCGCGGACACGGGCTGTGACGGTGCGGTATCGGTCACTCCGCACGGGGGCAACCTCGGCACTGTCACCGCGGACTCCGGCAACTACGTGACCACGTCTTTCACGGTAAAAAACATCGGCGCCGAGTCGGACAGTTTCTGGGTAACCTGCTCGAATGACGTTGCCCACACCGCCTGCGTCGGCGTGAGCGGCGGCACGCCGATCTGGCTGCGCGTTGGTCAATCCACGAACATCACAGTGACCTACAGCGCCATCGCGCCTGGGGTGGGCACGATCGGGCTCAGTGTGTGGGGATTGACCCATGGCGGGAGCGATCTTGGCTGGGACACGGTAACCGTCGTCGCGCATCCTCGTCCGCCAGTGGTAGACGTGACCCCGTACAACCCGGACGATCAGGACTTCGGCCGCTGCGCGAACGCGTGCTTTGCCGCGACTGCGAGTTTCTCGACCGTCCCTTATTTCTCACTCGGCCAGGCCCACGCGATCACGCTGGCCTACAATGGGGACCGTCAGGATCTTCGGCCCTTCGTCTTCGCCAAAGTCTACGCACCGCGCGGCTCCAGTCTCACGCCGGCCCAGTTCTGGTTCCAGGTCCGGCTCAAAGTGGGCGGTTCGTGGGTGACACGAACCCTCATCAATGGCGATACGACCCTGCACTACAACGGCTCCGCCGACACGGTGCGGCTCGGGGCCCAGCTCGCGGACAGCGATGTCACCACCGGGGTGGATTCCATGCAGGTGGTGGTCACGTCTCAGTACGGGTCTCCATGGAACTCGGTGTGGACGACCGTGGCGAACACCCGACTCGTGGTCGTCAACGAACGGACCTCGGCCGTTGCGCGGGGCTGGACCATCGCGGGCCTGCAGCATCTCTACTTGCAAAGTGACAGCTCGGCGCTGATTACCGATGGGGCTGGTTCAGCGGGGTATTTCACGCACTCGGCCCCCGGCACGTGGACCGCTCCGGCAGGCGACTTCACGAGCCTTCGCCTAATCGGCACCTCCCTCGTTCGTGCCTACCGGGATTCCACCAAGCTCACGTTCGACGCGAGCGGCCGCGAGACCCAGGTGGCGGATCGCTTCGGCAATACCACCACCTTCGCGTACGATGGCTCGAGTCGGCTGATCCAAGTCCGCGATCCGCTCTACGTCGCGAACACGGATACTCTGTACCGCCGACTCACCCTGGCTTACGGGTCGAACGGCGTATCGACAGTCACCGATGGCCTTGGGCGAGTGACCACGGTCACGGTCAACAGCACCAAGCAACTGACCCAAGTGACGGACCCAGGCGGCGGCACCACGAAATACAAGTACGACTCCGCACTGCGGCTCGACACCATCGTTGATCGTGACGCGAAGGCCTGGCCTCTCGGCTACGACGCCTACTGGCGCATTGATACCGTGGCTGGCCCGTCGGTCCCGATCAACGGCGGCAGCTCGGCGCGGCCGCGCACCCGGCTCGTGAGTTGGCAGGAGGCCGGGGTCCCCCTGTCGAGCACGACGACGAACGCGGCGACCGCACCGCGCATTGACTCCATCCACGCGCAGGTGCTGGACCCGGAAGGTAATGTCACCCTTTACACCAGCGACCGTTGGGGGCAGCCCGTCGCGGCCACGAATCCCATCGGCCAGGTCACGACCACCCTCCGAAACGGGAGCGGCCAAGTGGTGCGCATCACGTCGCCGCAGGGGGCCGTGGATTCGCTCGGCTACGACGCGACAGGATTTCTGGTCTACTCCCGCCACGGCTCCGACGACGCCATCACGTATGCCAACGGCGGCTGGGGCGAATCGAGCACGATCAATTACACCGCGTACCAGGAGACCTACTCACTCGCGTCCGGAACTGGCGCCGTGACACTGGTCAGGGGCAGCGCCGGGGACACCGTGGCGCGCTACACGTACGACACGCGCGGCCGCGCAACTCTCTACCAGGACGCCTCCGGCCATACGCATCACTACGGCTACGACGCCCAGGTCGGCCAGCGCATCGCCGACACCCTGCCCGACACCCTCGTCACCCAGAACCTGTACGACCTTTACGGCCGCGACACGGCGACCATTGTCGGGAGTCTCAAGCCCCAGATTACGCATTACGACCTACTGAATCGGGTGACGGCCCGGTACGACTCCGCCGGCGCGACACCCTGGACCTTCACTTACGACTCCCTCCGTCCCACCCAGCTGTCGAATCCTCGGGGCCTCGTGCGCACCACCCTGTACAACGCCGCCGGGTGGGCAGACAGTAGCTGGAATAGCGTGCAAGGCAGCACGGTCCTCAATCGTACCAACTACGACAAGGACGGACGGGTCACGTCAGCGATCAATCGTCGGGGCCAAACGATCAACGTCGCCTACGACTCGCTTGGGCGTCGCACCCGAATGTGGACCGCCACGCACGCCGACACGACGACGTTCAACGACGCAGCCCGCACGTTCACCAACTCTAACGGCGTCGTGACCGAGACCGCGTACTTGAACACCCTGCTGCGGCCCGACTCCGCCGTGTGGGTGTTCGCCGACTCCCTCCACCACCGCTTCAAGAAGCAATACCACTATGCGACAAGCGGCGTCGTGGACTCGGTCATCCCCACGGCGAGCGGCGACACGATTTCCCTGTGGACCCGAGGCTACGCCTACACCGGGTTTGCGGGCCACGGGTACCTCTTGTCGCGCGTAAAGTTCGGATCACACACCACGACGTACACGACCACCCTGGGACGAGACACCAAATCGCGCCGCGTCGTGGTCGACACGCTGTCTGTCCCGTACCCCGGTGGCGGCGGGGTGGCGCCGTGTACCGATGGTTACTGCTTGACCGTCAGAGTGGGACACAACGTGCTCCAGGTAATCGACAGCCAGTGGATCTCGGACACGGCCTTGAACCGCGCCGCAGGCCGCGACTATGGCCTCGATTCCCTGGGTCGGATCACACTCGAGCGAGAGGCCGTAGACACCAACACGCGGCGGACGTTTGCGTACGATGCCACGGGGCGCCTGGACTCCGTGGGCTACTACGGGGCGGGACCGCAGCTCTGCTACACGGACTCGTTGATGGGATGGAAGTGTAGCCAGAATGGCTCCATGCTGGATTCGACGCTGACCTATTCGTACGACGCCCAAGGCAATCGGACTGATCACAGTGGAACCGCAGATGTCCTGGACCGCTTACAAAGTTTCGGGGGCTTCAGCTTTACCTACGACGCCGACGGGAACGACTCGATCAAGACCGGAAACGGCCAGACCGACACGTACTACTGGAGTGCCGAAGGACTCCTCGACAGCGTGGTTGCCGGATCCACGCATTACGGCTACCGGTATGACGCATCGGGGCGACTGGTCCAGCGCTTGAACGGCGGCGCGCTCGATCGCCTGTTCCTGTGGGACGGCGACCAGTTGATGGCCGAGTTCCGATACGTGGCCGGGGGCCATTTGACCCTCGTGGCCGAATACTCCTACTACGGAGCGGATCAGCCGCACGCGGTGCGGACCGCCGGAGACAGCGTGCGGTATTTCGGCACGGACCGACTGGGAAGCGTCAACGGGCTGACGAATGCGCTAGGGTGGGCGGCCACGCTGCACTACGACCCCTGGGGCGTGACCGAACAAGCGAGCGGTGTGGCTGGCGACACGATCCGCCCGCGGTGGAAGGGGGCGTTTGCCGAACCCGCGACCGGACTCTACTACCTGCGGAACCGCTGGTACGACCCCAGCATCGGGCGGTTCCTGTCCGAGGACCCGATCGGATTGAATGGCGGAGGGAACGCCTACGCGTTCGCGGGAGACGATCCAGTCAATACCCGTGATCCGAGCGGCACCTGCGACGAAGCGCCGCCTATTGGGCAGGCGGGGGGCGTGGCCCCCCTCGGGCGCTCGGGCGGTGTGAACGAGTGCAACTTCCCGCAGGAGGATCGGCACAGCACCAACGAAGACACGCCCGATTGTTCCGACACGCGTTGTTTCGAGAATCCTGATGAATGTGGCCCGGACTGCCAGAATGTCGACGTCTCGAGGTGCCAATCCGATGGGGTATGCACGACGAGCGAGTGCCAGATCTCCTTTGGCTCCAGCGTGTGCACAACGACCATCGGGCCGTTGACGCTAGAACAGGCCGATGCCTTGAATGAGGAGTTCGGTGTGATCCGTGACATCCGGGCCGCATTGGACGGCATGACGCTTGGTTTGCTGTGCTTTGAGTGCTCGTACGGTTCGGCCCTCGTGGCGGGAACCGTGGGTGGCTTCGTGCTGGGCTTGCCAGAACAGCCGTTTTACCCTGGCGACACCATCACGATAGAAGTCTCGACCGGGACCACCTTCAGCCAAATGGGCGGCTGGTCCGAAGAGACTTGCACCATTGCTCGCCCGAACGGGCAACACATCGTTTGCTAGCCGGTCAAGGAAGATGAAGGGCAATCCGACCGTCGATAAGGTCTCGATGTGAAGACGTATTTCCGGGCAACGTCGGGGCGTCGTGTGGCCGCCGCTGCAGTAGCGGGCCCTGATTCGGAATCCGCAAGCGGCCCGAAGTATGCTTTATGAATTGGGGAGCAGAGGCCGCATGCCCATCCATAGAATCGGGGAAGCTTGGTAGCGTCCCCTTGATGAGGCTCGGGTTGCATTACGGCGCTCAGCCGGTAGGTTGAGTGGTACGAGAACGGCATAACACCCACGCAGAGGGTCAGATGCTCGACGTCATGATCGTTGTCGGTCTTGTCCTAACCCTCGCGTGGCTGACCCTGCTTGCTCGGCGGCGCGATGCCCGTCTACCTGCTCTGCTCCGTGCGTTTTCGGTGGTTGTTCTCATTCCGGCAATTGTCGTTTTATCTTTGCGGAGGGTGGACGCTTTCGCATACCCGATCTACGACCTTGTCCATGCCCTCGCAACCGCGCCGGACGCACCGTTACGCGCATCCGCGCATCCGATACAGATGCTCGCCCACGCATTAGACATCACGAACTTTTGGAGTCTGCTTGTTGCTCTCCTTTCGGCGGCCTACGCGTCGGGCGAGTTGCCCCGGATCATGGCGCGACAGCCTGATGCCACGGCGGCGAATGGGGGGTCAACTTGAACATGCAGGGAGCGTGCGGGACCGCGAACGCTGGTGGCAGTGCCGTGCTGGGAGTGCCCAATCGACCGCCTCAACACCCTCAGCGTATTCCGATGCACCCCCAGCAAGACCGCCGCTCTCCCCACGTGCCCCGCAGTCTGCCGAAGGGCCCATTCGACCGCTCGCATCTTTTCTTCCCTGGTGCGTCCCCAATCGAGGCGAGGTTCGCCGAGGTCCGGCAGATGACGTAGCTCGACGGCGTCGCTGTCAAACGCGTGCAGGTACCCCGCCCTTACCCGCTCCTTCAAGTCCCGCACATTCCCCGGATACTTCCCGGTTTCGAAAACCGTCGTAACCCCCGGCCCGAATCGCTCCGGACCCGGCACGCCGGTCTCCTTGGGACATTCCGACAGGAATTTCTGCGCGAGGAGCGGGATCTCGGCCCGCCGATCCTCGAGGCGGGGCAGGGTGACCACGCAGTGCCCCAGGCGGTACCGGAGGTCGGGGAGGAGGCGCCGCCGGGCCACCAGAAGATCAGGTGCGGCGCCCATCCCCACCACGATCCGGCAGCCGAGGGGGATGTCGCGGTCGCTCCCGACGGGGCGAAACACCCGGCGCTCAAGCGCCCGGAGCAGCATCGCCTGCAGTGACCGTTTCATAAGATGAAAGTCATCCAGCAGCAGGGTGCCCCCCGCCGCCTCGGCCAGGAGCCCGGAGCGGCTCCCCACCGCCCCCGTGAACGAGCCGCGGACGTGGCCGAAGAGCTGGGAGAGCGCGAGACTGGGATCGAGCTCGCCGGCCGTCACGTCGAGGAAAGGACCCTTTCGCCCGCTCGCCTCGTGGAGCCCGCGGGCGAAATATGACTTCCCGGTTCCGGTTTCTCCCACGAAAACGACCGGCGTGTTGGCGCGCGCGTACTGATTGATTCGCTCGAGGGCTCGGATCGTCCCCTCGGAAGCGGCGACGGCGCTGTTAAGAATGGTGCGGGTTGGCTCGACTGGATCGGCGGTTACTGGTTGCAGCGCCTCGATCGCGCGCTGGGCACGCGGAGTGGCGCGATTGCCATGCGGGTGGGTCACGGTTGTCCGCGATCGGCGCGGGTCGAGGTGCTCGCCACCACCCATCCTCCGGTTGACCGGTCCGAGGCGACAGCGTGGACGATTCAGCACTCAGGCATTCCCCGACCCGGCAAGATTCGTCCCCGATGGCGCGAATCGCAACTCGTTGGCCGAGCGCGATGTCGGGGTTCGCATCTGCGATTTGTGTCACAGGCGCGCCTCAGCTGTAGGGAGCGGCGCAACAGTCAGTTACAAACGGCAACCACCGATGTCGTCTGCGTGCATCACAAGAGAGCCCGTCCCACGGCGCCCCGCTCGCGGGGCTGAGGCTTGTGAATTCGAAGCAACGGAACTGCTCATTCGGCCAGTCGGGCGACATCTCGTGAAGCCCGAACTGCGGGAAGAAAGGCGCGCGGATTCCTAGGCCGCGGTCCCTCTTGCCGCGCGCGCTGATTTAGTTCGTCCGCGTGGACGAACAGCTGCAGAAGGAGTCGTGGGGCTAATCGCGAGGATCCAAGGTGTAAACGCCGTCTACGCCCCCTGGGGTTACATTGGGCGGCTGAGTGTCGGCGTCGGAACAACAAGACGACGGGGACCCTTGGGCCCGCCGTCTTTTCGTTGTCCTGCGTCGGTTTTACGGGCAGCGGGTCCTGAAAATGCAAATCCCTTTGCGAGATTCAGTTGACTAGCGCCCAAGCGAGCCCTGGCGGGGGGCCCTCTACCCGCTCGCAACCAGCCAGTCGTGTCCCTTCCGGTGGACTTGGGGCCCGAGCTGTGCCTCCCGCCAACGCGAGTGGTGGATGGGTTCTGATGTCCCCAACCCCGTACCCAGGCCGAGAAGAGCCTGGCAGCGCCCAACCTCTTTCAAGTCTGAGAATCGCAGAAACTCTGTTCTGGGCTGGCGTTGCCCCGCCGTTGCCGGGGTCCATATGTTATGTCACTATGCAATCCCATACGGGTATTGTGGCAGGTGATGGATAACTTGCACCTGAACGCGCCTTGGGTCGGGAGGGTTTGGTAGCGATGCGCCACGACGCACGCGCTGGACTCCCGTACGCGTTCATGCTTGCCGCGCCGCTACTGCTCTTCGTTCTTGGAGTGTTGTGGTACGTTGCCGTGTTCCTGCTGAACCTCGCGGGCATACCCGCACGAGCCCTCTTCGGCCAGTACTGCAAGGAACGGGCGCCAGACGTCTTGAACGACTAGGCGCGCCGGCCCGCCTGGGATCCGCGGGGCCGAAGCCCGCGGCCAACATCGACGTTCGCTCGGAGCGCCTTGGAGCCTCCGCGACCAACCTTCCGATGCCCCCAACACAAGGCAGCCGGGGGCCATTATTATGCAACGCCATGCGGATTTCTTGACTTCGTAACGATCCGGCGCCGAGGCCTGGCTCGATGGCAAGCTCGGCTAGACGGCCGAGAGGCCAACGTACCAGAAAGACGTGTGACCTTGGCGACACGCGTGTGGAACCGCTTCGCGCATTCCCGGTGTGTTCCCGTCCCGCTAGCCGGGAACGCGGTCGGTACGTCGTAACCAGTTATGGCACAATTATTTAAGCACGTGCACGTTCCCAGCCCGACTAGCCGCCGAGCCTCTAAGCGAGGCTGGCGTCAGTCGGGTGGACGTGCCCGTGGTCGACCGGACGAGTACTGGGCCCGGTACGGAAGGGAGCCCGCTACCCGTCTACGCGGATGCCTTTGCCCATCTCAATGAGCGTGCCGTTGTCAAGTAACGCCTTGATACGGCCCAGGATGCGGGTGCGGCGGGCCCCTCTTATGTTCTGGGCAAGCTCTTCCTCTGTGGCGGGCCCCCGTTGATGGTGGGTCCAGAACCGACGGACGCGTTGCTCGATCCGTTCATCGAGCTTTTCGTCAGTGAGGACGCGTGGTCCCCGCGTGGCCACGGTGCGGGGCTCGGTTTCCTTAAACGGCGTCCGCCCCCCCGGGTCGGACGGCTTGAAGGACCACCGACCGTCTTGTTCGGCGATCAGCTCGCGATACTGCACATCGTCGCGTAGGACGTCGATCCCCGCCGCACTGAGCCGCTCGGCTTCGGCAGGGTGGTCCGCGACCGCGGCCGCAAACCGCTGCCATGTCGCCCACCGTTCACACCGTTGCTCAATATCGCGCCAGCCAATCGGTTGCCGGAGGACCCGGGAGGTGTTGAGAACGTGGTTCGTGTTCTGGTCGCGATCTTCCACCGTCTGCCAGCGCCCTACCGTGAGGGTGTACCGCCCTGCATGGAAGACCAGCCAGCGGGCGACAGAGTCCGCGTCGACGAACAGCGAGATGTCGATCGGAGCTGGAATCTGGAAGGGGGGCTGGCCCGTGGCGAGCCGTAGCAAGCGCTCGGCCGCAAACTGCGCTTCGGCGCGGGCGATCTCTTCTTCGCGCGTCTTAATCTGGAGAGTGAGGCGGTCACCCTCGACCTTGAGAGGCTTATACGCGGCAGCGGAAATCTGCTGGAGCTTGACGTCGGGCATACTGCGCGACCACGCGACCACGGCCCTCAGTGACACGGGATCAGTGGCCGTGCGCCGGGCTTCGTCGATTACGAGCTCACGCCATTGCGCCTCTTCCGTCTCCGCGCGTTCCGTCTGTCGGCGCAGTTCTTCCGCGCGTCTTCGTTCCTCCGCCTCCCGTTGCTCCCGTGCATCCCGAGTCTGCCTTTCGGCTTTGGACTGGGCTGCCGCTGCTGCTTGCCGTTCGGCCCTGGCCATCTCCTCTGTGCGCTCCGCGTGCCACATCGTTAGAGCGTCACGCAGCTGCTCCGCATGGTCCCATTCGTAGCCGGCGGTCCTCGCCCACGCGCGAAAGTCCTCTAGCCAAGCGGCGAATTGTTCCGCCTCCCAATTCCCGAAGGGTACCTCGGCCCACGGCGCGAGCGGCGGTGCCCAGGATTCGGCAGGATCCGTTACGTTGTTGTCGCAGTACGGCATACAACCTCCGAGTGGTGAAGGAGAGGACTAAGCTTCGCCGCTCCGGACGCAAGCGTACGAAGTCTGCATGGACGAGGGGTACATCAGGTCGCTTGCGATGAGTGAGTTAGAAGTACATGTACTCCGTGCCGTCGTCTTCGACGATCCACGTCGTGTGATTGCGCCACGTGGATATGGGATCGGGGATGTTCGGCGATTGCATCTCGCTCGGGCTCACGTGTGACTCCTTTTGCAATTGGCGAAGACAAGCTGCGGATCACTAGGAATCGGGTCACGGTTCTTCTGCCCGCCTTGGATCGCTCGGCGGGTCCATTCCCGTGCCGGAACGGCTCGATGGTCGCCGCGCCTTTCGCCACGTGGTCGTCCATCAGCGTGGGAACTCGTCATGCCGCGCGCGAGCGGCAAGCAAAGTTCGACGGCACCGCGACCTCCTCATTTGCGCCCAGCCACTCGCGCACCTCGCCCGCAACGAAGACGAGGAGCCCGTCAAGCCGGCGGTGCGGGATCGGCGCCAAGTCACCCTTTGGCGCCGTGTGTCGGTACACCCAGGACCGTGGTCGACCGACTGCTTCAGCCAGCTCTCGTACGTTGAGCCTGGTCTCCGAAGGCGCGGTCCAAAGCAGTGCGGACCAGGGGGGCGCAGGGGCGTCGTGTTCCGGCGTAGATACCAGCTCGGGCCTCCCGACGACCTCGGCTACCTCGTTAGCCAGCGCCTTTGCATCCAGCAGCGTCCCAGGCGGAGCCGCCTCGAGCCATGCCAAGAGCTCACGAAGCCCTTGACTCATGAGGTCCCGCCCCCCGGATCGGTAGTTCGTGCACGTGGTGGCGACTCTCTGGTCACGTCCCGTCCCTAGGGGGGTCAGAATGCGTGGAGTGGGGCCGCCTTTGTGGGTCGGTTGGCAATCCATGATAGGCCTCCTTGGAAGCGATGTGGTCGGACAAGCGATGGCCCCCGCAACGCGCGGGGGCCGCAGTTCTACTAGGTACGGGTTTGCACGGGTCGGAAAGCGACGTTTTTTTCCTCTAGGCGGCCAAACCTGCGCGCCGCAGACGTTCGAAGGCGCGGTTGAGCACTTTATTGAACGCCGTGGCGCTCATCTTGAGGCGGGCTGCGGTACGATTGCGGTCGCCGTGCTCACCACCGGTTGCGAGGAAGGCCAGGAAGATCTTGCGCTGTTTCCGGAGCAGGAGAGGAAGCGAGCGTATCGCCACCCGCCGCAGCCTAGGTGGCAGGGCATGCACGGCCGGTCGTTCCTCGGCAGTTAGGTCTCCCACGTCGCGTTCCACGAGCTCAGCGTCGTAGGCCGCCTCAACGTCGGAGAACGCCGAGTCGCCGGCTCCTTTGGTCTCGGCCCGATCGGACTCCCAAAGGGCTTCCGTCTTCTCCGGACCCTGTAGGTCCTCCCGGTACCGGGCCTCGAGATCCTGCTGGGCGTGGAATATTGCCCGCCTAATGAGCCAGTCGCGGTACAGCTCCCACCAACCGAAGGCTCCGGGTGGATGGGGCCCGCCCACGAAGCTCTTCAATCGGGCGTCTAACCCAGCGGAAGAGCCCCCGAGCTTTGTCCAGTGCGCTTTGAGGTCCCGCACCGCCTTCTGACCCCCGAAGACGACGCCCAGCCGCATCAAGATCGGCTCATGATCTTCATAGATCGCAAGGAGCGTCCCGGCGACCAGAGCATCGCGCTTTGCGGAGCCGTAAGTGATTCGCTTCGCTCGCTCCTCGGACCTCTTCGCTTGAGCTGCGAGACGGATGGCCAGCGCCTTTGTATGCAGCGCCGTGGCTCGGTCTAGTTCGGCTTCCGTGCGGGCTATAGCCCGCTGCTCCATTGCAATACGACGCAGCACGTCTCTGAGGCGGGCAGGCACCCTCCAGCTGCGCATGAGCCACCCGGCGACCCGCGTGAGGGCCGCATCACGGTCGACGGCGGACCGCCGGTCGCGGACAAGCTCAACATCGCGAGCGAGGTAACCGAAGCCAGGTTCGGGTGGACCTTCGCGCCTACGGAACGCCCGCGCGGCCTCAACGGAGCCAATTGGCCTGAGGATCGGGAGGATGTCTTGGAGGCCCTCCTCCTCGTGTCCCCTGAACAGTGCCGCGAGCTCCGGTGGCACGCGATCATTTGGCTTCGGTTGCGTCACCCGTTAAACGTGGGCGCTCTCCGGCTCATCCACCAGGACGCTTAGGTCCCCAGGGACCAAGTGCTTGTAGCCCATGGTGGTCCGCAGGTCCGCATGGCCCATCGCCTCCTGCACGAGGGCAGCGCTCTTTTGCTGCGCAAGCCACGTCGTGACTCGCCGGTGCCGGAGGTCATGTGGGTGCCAGGCCGTGTCGATTCCCGCTCTTCGCGCGGCGCCCACCACCGCGCGTCGGAGTGACGCAATACGTTCGCCCCTCAAATGGCGCCGGGCTGTGACTGAGTGCGCGAACACCCAGCCACTCTGCCCCCTATGCGCCGCCATGTGGGTACGGAGTGCGTCCTTTAGTCGCCTTGTCATCGGTACATGGCGGCCTTTTCCGCTCTTGGTGCGGTGACCGCCACGCCCGCTAACGACCTCGATGAAGCCGGCCTCAAGATCAACATCCTCCCAGCGCAGCCACAGCGCCTCGGACTCATCCCGGAGCCCAGCCTCGCCGAGCAACACGACATATGTATACAGCATTGGGTCAGCACATTCGAGCAGGAGGTGGCCATACTCTGTGTCCGTTAGAATCACCGGAGTGCGGGGGTCTGCTTTTCTCTTCCGAGTCCGCGCTACGGGGTTTCCCTCTCGGTACTCGAACCGTTCCGCAAGGGCGAATAGTGTGTGTAGGCAGGTACGTTCCTTGTTGAGTGTGCGGTTGGCGAGGGCGCCCTGAATGGGCATTGACTTGCCCTTGCGGCGGCGGTTGGCCGAGCGCCACGAGAGGAACCGCTCGATGTGGCCAGGCCGCACGCGCCCTACGTCGAGGTCGAGCGGGCCGGAGAAGAACTCCCGCACTCGCATTAACGTGAGTTGGTAGGTTCGCGCTGTCCCAGGGGCCAGCTTCTGCAACTCCTCGTGCTCAAACTGCGCAACGAGTTGCGACACGCCAACGGAACCTGGAAGGCCGGCGTGCCGCCGGTCGGCCTCGGCGCGGAGCTCGGCTTGTGTCACTCGAGCGAACTGCTCCGCCTCGCGTCGATCACGGGTTCTGACAGTAAAACGGCGGTGCTCGCCGGCGACGCACAGGGTGATCCGGAAGCCATTCCCGCGCCGTTCTAAGTGGCCGGGGTACGTACGCGTTCGCATAGTCTGACCTCCCCTAGTCTTGTCGAGGATGCGGTTGTGGATGGACGGTGCTATAGTTCCTTAGGGGTATATACTACCATAAAGTACTATACTACTCAATGAGGATGGGATGCCGTACGTTGGTGGCATGGTACGCTTGCGGTTGCGCAAGTTATTGCAGGCCAAGGGGCTTACCCCGTATCGGCTTGCGAAGACAAGTGGGCTATCTCTGAAGACGATTTACAAGCTCACCCGCGAAGACGGACGCTTTGACCGGATTGCGGCTGACACCATGGCCCGGATCTGCCAGTCACTCGACTGCCAACCAGGCGACTTGCTCGAGCTCAGCCCGGGGGGCCGACGATGCTGAGGAGTTCCCTATCCAACTACGGTGTCGAGCGAAGTGAAATGCGACGTTTTGAGTGGGCACATTTTGGGTACAATGTGCTTCGACGGTGCGACAAAAGATCGAAACCGATTGAGAGTGGCTACTAGCCTATCGTTGATTCGGCGAGCGTATTGAACCGGATGGTACGGGGCGAAAACCGGGCGTGTGTCCTGCAAAACCTCGATTCGTCGGTTCGATTCCGACCGGCGCCTCTCTTCCGGTGGCGACTATTCCCGTGATCCAATTCGACGACGACCCTCCCGACGACGAGTTTCCCCTGGGCGACGGCACCGCCGAGACCGCCGCGCACGTGGCCTGCCCCTACTGCGGCGCCGAGAACGACATCGCGATCGACCCCGGGAACGGGGAGAGCCAGGAATACGTCGAGGACTGCGCCGTCTGCTGCCGCCCGTGGCTCCTGCGGGTCCACTACGGCCACGACGGTCTGGCGCAGGTCGAAGTGGAGCGAGCGGACGAGGACTGAATAAGGCCCGAGCGTCCGGCCGCGTCCCGGGCGTGAGGTGCGGGCCGGAAGGCGTTATCTTGGGCCCGCCATGCTCGTTCCCAAGCTCTACACCACACTTCGCGGTTACACCCGCGAACAACTCCTCGCCGACCTCACCGCCGGCGTCATCGTCGGCATCGTCGCCCTCCCGCTCGCCATCGCCTTCGCGATCGCCTCCGGCGTCTCTCCGGAGGCGGGGCTCTACACCGCGATCATCGCCGGCTTCCTGATCTCCGCCCTCGGCGGCTCCCGGGTGCAGATCGGCGGTCCGACCGGCGCCTTCGTGGTGATCGTGTACGGGATCGTCCAGCGCTACGGCGTGGAAGGGCTCACCGTCGCCACCCTGATGGCCGGCGTCATTCTCATCGTGATGGGGCTCGCCCGCTTCGGCGGCGCCATCAAGTTCATCCCCTATCCCGTCACCATCGGATTCACGAGCGGCATCGCCCTGATCATCTTCTCGGGCGAGGTGAAGGACTTCCTGGGCCTCCGGATGGGACCCGTCCCCGCCGACTTCATCTCCAAGTGGCGCTCCTTCGCGGCCCACTTCCCGTCCGCCAACCCCTGGGCGATCGGCATCGCGGTGGCCACGGTGCTGGTGGTGTTCCTCTGGCCCCTGGTGTCGCGCCGGGTGCCGGGCGCGTTCGTCGCGCTGATCGCCACCACCCTCGCGGTGACGCTGTTCCATCTGCCGGTCGAGACCATCGGCACCCGCTTCGGGCACATCAACGCCGGGCTCCCGCGTCCGTCGCTGCCGGACATGAGTCTCCCGCTCCTGAAGACCCTGATCGGCCCCGCCTTCACCATCGCGATGCTGGGCGCGATCGAGTCTCTGCTCTCGGCGGTGGTGTCGGACGGGATGATCGGGGGCCGCCACCGCTCCAACATGGAGCTGGTGGCGCAGGGGGTCGCGAACCTCGCCTCGCCGCTCTTCGGCGGAATTCCCGCGACCGGCGCCATCGCGCGCACCGCCACCAACGTCAAGAACGGCGGCCGCACGCCGGTGGCGGGGATGACCCACTCCGTGGTGCTGCTTCTCATCACGCTCTTCTTCGGCCGCTGGGCGGGGCTGGTCCCGCTCGCGACCCTCGCCGGGATTCTGGTGGTGGTCGCCTACCACATGAGCGAATGGCACTCGTTCGTGGCCGAGCTCGCGGGGGCGCCGAAGAGCGACGCGCTGGTGCTGCTGGTGACGTTCCTGCTGACGGTGCTGGTGGACCTCACGGTCGCCATCGAGGTGGGGATCGTGCTCGCCGCGTTCCTGTTCATGAAGCGGATGGCGGAGGTGACGAACGTCAGCGTGCTGACCCACGAGTTCAAGGACCCCGCGGAAGACTTCGAATCGGATCCCAACGCGGTGATGCGGCGGAGCGTGCCGGCGGGCGTCGAGGTCTACGAGATCAGCGGGCCCTTCTTCTTCGGCGCGGCGGAGACCTTCAAGGAGCGGGTGGGCCAGGTGGCGAGCCGGCCCAAGGTGCTGATTCTCCGGATGCGGCACGTGCCCGCCATCGACTCCACCGGGCTCCACGCCCTGCGGGAGCTGGTGCGGCGGAGCGCGCACGGCGGCTCCCTGGTGCTGCTCTCCGACGTGCACGCCCAGCCGGTGGTCGCCTTGGAACGCTCGGGGTTGCTCTACGACCTCGGCGAGGAGAACATCCTGGGGAACATCGACGACGCCTTGAACCGCGCCCGCGCGCATCTGGGGCTTCCCCCGGTGCCGCGGCCCGCGTTCGCCACACCCACCGTCGCGCGCGAGACGCCCTCTCCCGGCACCCTCCGCGCCATCCCGGAGCCCTGACGTGGCCGACCAACCGACTCTGCAGTTCCTGGGCGCCGCCGGCACGGTCACGGGCTCGATGCACCTCGTCACCGCGGGCGGGAGCCGGGTGCTGCTCGACTGCGGGCTCTATCAGGGCCTGAAGGACCTGCGCCAGCGGAACTGGGGCACGCGGCTGGTGGATCCCGGTACGGTCCGCGCCATCGTGATGAGTCACGCCCACATCGACCACTCGGGATACCTGCCGCTGGTGGTGCAGCAGGGCTTCCGGGGGCCCATCTACTGCACCGCCGCGACGGCGGACATCCTGGGCGTGGTGCTCCCGGACACGGCGCACCTGCAGGAAGAAGACGCGGAGCGCGCCAATCGCCACGGGTACACCAGGCACCGCCCGGCCCTCCCGCTCTACACCTCGGCGGACGCGGCCGCGGCGCTGAAGCTGCTCCAGACCCGGCGCTACGAGACCGCGTTTCCGGTGGCGCCGGGGATCACGGCGCTGTATCGCCGGGCCGGGCACATCATGGGCTCGGCCACGATCGAGCTGTCGCTCGCCGGCCCTCCGCCGAGCACCCTGGTGTTCACGGGGGACCTGGGACGGTACGACCGTCCCATTCTTCTCGATCCGGAACCGGTCCCGGCCGCGGACGTGCTGCTCCTCGAGTCCACCTACGGCGACCGCGCCCATCCCGCGGGCGACGACCAGGAGCTGGCGCGGATCGTGAACGACACCGCGAAGCGCGGCGGGGCGCTCCTCATTCCGGCGTTCGCGGTGGACCGCACCCAGGAACTGCTGTGGATGCTGCGCCGGCTGGAAGACCAGAAAAGGATTCCGGTGCTCCCGGTCTACGTGGACAGCCCGATGGCGAACGCGGTCACCGGGATCTACGAAAAGCATCCCGAGGAGTTCGACGCCGACATGCGGGCCGAGGCGCGCACCGGGGATCCGCTCGAGACCCGGCGCTGCACCATGGTGAGCTCCACCGAGGAGTCGAAGAAGCTGAACGGCGTCCGCGGGCCGGTGATCATCATCTCCTCCTCGGGAATGGCGTCGGGCGGGCGCATCCTCCATCACCTGGCGCTCCGTCTCCCCGATCCCCGGACCACGGTGCTGCTCGTGGGCTACCAGGCGGCGGGGACGAGGGGACGCACCCTGCAGGACGGCGGCAAGACGGTGCGCATTTTCGGGCAGGAAGTGACCATCGCGGCGCGGGTGGAATCCCTCCACGGCCTCTCCGGCCACGCCGACCGCGACGAGATCGTCCGCTGGCTCGGCGGCTTCACCAGACCGCCGAAGGTGACCTACCTGGTTCACGGCGAAGGCGAGAGCGCGAAGAGTCTCGCCGCCTACCTCACCCAGAAGCTCCGCTGGACCGTCAAGGTCGCCGCGGACGGGGAGACGGTGCCGCTCCGAGTCTGAAGAAGTCTTCCGGTCGCCTTCACCTTCATTCCCGCTTCAGCTTCGTACACTCCGCCTCGAATTCCTGATGGTCACCCGCGAGGGCCGGCTCACGTCCGTCGGCCTCGCTCGTCACCAAGCCCCGGAGGTTCGCGGTGGTCCGTTCGCCCCTCGTCGCAGCCGTTCTGGTCCTCGCCGTCGCCGCCTGCGGACCGAGCCAGCCCCGGCCGCCCAAGATGCCGGCGCTTCCGGGGATGGCGGCGAGTCCGCCGCCCACCATCACCGGCAACGACCCGCGGGCCTACCTCTTCATCGAGAAGGGGTGCCCCACCTGCCACTCGATCTCGGCCCTGGGCGTGAAGTCCGGCACCGAAGTCGGGCCCGACCTCGCCAAGGCTTACGAGGACGTGCAGAGCCGGTTCGGCGAGCCGCTGGAGCAGTTCCTGCCCAACCCCACCGGCACGATGCAGATGGTGCTCTCCCAGCTGATTCACCTGACGCCGGCGGAGCGCGACTCCGTCATCCACATCCTGAAGCGCCTGCACGACGAACCGCAGGCGGGACACGAGCCATGACCTCGAGCAGGGGAGAAACGCATATGACCGTTCGACACTGGATCGCCCTCGCGAGCGCCGCGCTGGTCGGCGCGTGCACGCCGTCGCGCGCGCCGTCCTCCGGGCAGAACAGCCAGCTCGCCGACGTCCGCGACGCCGCGATGCGGACCTACGTGGCGCCCGGCAAGCTCGACGACTACTACCTGTTCTACTCCGGCGGGCACTCCGGCAACGTCTACGTCGCCGGGATTCCGTCGATGCGGCACATCATCACCATCCCGGTCTTCACGCCCTATCCCGCCACCGGCTACGGGTTCGACGAGGACTCGAAGGCGATGCTGGGCGGCTACACCTGGGGCGACGTGCATCACCCCGCGCTCTCCAAGACCAAAGGCGATTACGACGGCCGCTGGCTCTTCGTGAACGACAACGCGAACAATCGCCTGGCGCGGATCGATCTCCGGGACTTCAAGACCAAGCAGATTCTGGGTCCGATTCCGAACTCGAGCGGCAACCACGGCTCGGCGTTCCTCACCGAGAACTCGGAGTACGCGCTGGTGGCGAGCCGGTTCTCGATTCCGCTGCCGCGCGGCACCTACGCCCCGCTCTCCGACTACGCCACCAAGTACCACGGCGTGGTGAGCGGGATCAGGATCGACAGCGCCACCGGCACCATGTCGGTCGGCTGGCAGATCGTCACTCCACCCTTCGACTGGGACCTCGCGTCCACCGGGCGGGACAGCTCGCGGGACTGGGTGGTCTGGACGTCGTACAACACCGAGCGCGCCACCGGCCGGCTCGAGGTCGCGGCCAGCCAGCGGGAGCGCGACTACATGATCTTCGTCAACTGGCGTAACGCGACCGCGGCCGCCGCGGCGGGCAAGGGCCGGATGCTGGACGGGGTGCGGGTGCTCGATCCCCGGGACCTGGCGGGCTCGATTTTCCTCGTGCCCTGCGCCAAGAGCCCGCACGGCGCCGACTTCTCGCCCGACGGGCGCTACGTGATGTGCAACGGCAAGCTCGCGCCCTACGTGACCGTCTTCGACTTCCAGAAATTCCTCTCCGCGGCCCAGACGCACGACACCGTGGGCAACGAGGACGGGATTCCGGTGCTGCGCTACGAGTCGGTGCGGGTGGCCGAGGTCCCGGTGGGCCTGGGGCCGCTGCACACCCAGTTCGACGATCAGGGCTACGCCTACACCTCGCTCTTCGTCGAGTCCGCGGTGGCGAAGTGGAAGGTCGGCCCCTTCGACGGGCACGACTCGTCGCTGGTGGTGGCCAAGATTCCGGTGCACTACTCGGTGGGCCACCTCGTGGTGGCGGGGGGCGACACCCGGCATCCCTACGGCAAGTACCTGGTCTCGATGAACAAGCTCTCCAAGGGCCAGCACCTGGACATCGGACCGTCGCAGCCCGAGTCCTCGGAGCTGATCGACATCACCGGCACCGGGATGACGGAGCTGTACGAGGCGTTCACCGAGCCGGAACCACACTTCGCGCAGATCGCGGCCGCCTCGCTGCTGCATCCGATCGAGGTCTATCCCAAGGAAGAGAACAAGGACCCCAACGCGATCTGGGCGGCGAGCGACGCCAAGGTCACGCGGCGCGGGAACGTGGTGGAAGTGAAGCTCTACGCCATCCGCTCCTACTTCGCGCCCAACGCCATCGAGGTGAATCAGGGCGACTCGGTGATCATCCACGTCACCAACGCCGAGCAGGAGCGGGACATGCTGCACGGCTTCGGAATCGCGAGCTACAACATCAACCTGGTGCTCGATCCCGGCGAGACCAAGACGGTGGCGTTCCGCGCCGGCAAGACGGGCGTCTACCCGTTCTACTGCACCAACTTCTGCTCCGCGATGCACCAGGAAATGCAGGGTTATCTCCTGGTGAAGCCGCGCGGCGGCGCGGGGGCCGCGGCATCGGGTGGGGGCCGCTGATGCCGGTCACCCGCTGGCTGGAACAGGTGCTCTCTCCCCGGGCGCGGCTCGCCGTGCTCGGGGCGGGGGCCTGCCTCCTGGTCGCCATCCTGTTCCCGCTCTGGCACATCACCATGTTCGCGAACCAGTTCCCCGAAGGGATCCGGCTCTCCATCTACAGCTACAAGCTGGTGGGCGGGAAGGACGGCGCGGACCTGCAGGCGATCAACATCCTCAACCACTACATCGGGATGCACGACATCGCCGCGGCGGATTTCGTGGAGATGCGGTTCATCCCCTTCGCCCTGGGCGCGTTCTTCCTGCTCGCGCTCCGGACCACGGTGTTCGCGCGGGTGCGGGACCTGGTGGACCTCGCGGTGCTGGTGAGCTACTTCGCCGCGTTTTCCTTCGGCGTCTTCTGGTTCCGGATGTACACCTACGGCCACCACCTGGACCCGGAAGCGCCGATCAAGGTGGCGCCCTTCACGCCGCCGCTCCTCGGCCACCAGCATATCGCGAACTTCGACGTCTACTCGACGCCGGGCGCGGGGAGCCTGCTCCTCGGCGTCGTGGTGCTGATCTTCGCCGCGGTGCTGGCGCTCGAAGCCCGGAAGCACGGCGTGAAGACGCCCTGATGCTGGGGCTCTTCCTCGCTCTCGTCGCCCAGGACACGCTCCGGCTCCCGCCCGGCGTCACCCGCGGGCCCCTGGTGCTCGACCGGCCCACGGTGGTGCTGGGCGCGCTCGGTGCCGTGCTCCGGGGCGAGGGGCGGGGGAGCGTGATCGTGGTCAACGCCCCGCACTGCGTGGTGCGCGGCCTGCGGATCGAAGGGAGCGGCCGCGACCTCGACCAGGACGACGCGGGGGTGATGATCCGCGCCGACTCGGTCACCCTCGAGGATCTCGTGATTCGCGACGTGCTCTTCGGGGTCTACCTGTACCAGGTGCGGGGCGCGCGCCTCGCCCGGCTGGACATCGCGGGCGCGGCGGCGGCGCGAGAGAGCTCGCAGGGGAACGGCATCGAGTTCTACTACTCGCGCGACGTGCGGGTGGACAGCGCGACCATCACGGGGGTGCGGGACGGGATGTACTTCGCCTACTCGGACAGCGTCACCGTGTCCGGGAGCGCGGTCCGGGGCGTGCGGTTCGGCCTGCATTTCATGTTCAGCCACGACGACCGGTTCGCGCGGAACACCTTCACCGACAACGCGGCGGGCGCGGTGCTGATGAACTCGACCGGGGTGCGGGTCGAGGACAACGTGTTCGCGTGGAACGGGGGCAGCCGCTCCTACGGCCTGGTGCTCCAGACCGCCACGGCGCCCGTCGTCACCGGAAATCTCCTGGTCGGCAACGGCGTGGGCGTGCTGTTCGACAACGTGATCCGGGGCGCCTTCCGGGGGAACCTGGTCGCGGCGAACTGGCTGGGTCTCGAGCTCTTCAATTCGAGCGAAGGGACGGCGATCACCGGGAACGCGCTCGCCGGGAACACCTTCGACGCCACCGGGGGCGGTGTCGCGGGCGCCTACACCCTCTGCGAGGGCGGGCGCGGGAACTACTGGGCGCGCGCGGCGTCCGAGGGCTACGACCTGGACGGCGACGGGGTGCTGGACGCGCCGCACCCTGCGGGCTCGCCCTTCGCGGCGCTGGCCGTGGCGCGGCCGGGACTCCGGCTCTTTCTCGAGAGTCCCGCGGCGCGCACCCTCGACTGGGCGGAGCGGAGCTTCCCGGTTTTCGATGCCGGGGGAGTGACCGACGGCTGTCCGCTCGCGCGCCCGCCGGCGACGCCGGCGCTCGATCGCCTGCCGCCGGCGCCCCGGGGCTCGGAGGGTGGCGCCGGCGGTCAGCGCGCGGCGGGAGGGATCGCTCTCGCACTGGGCGCCGTGGCACTGGCCTTCGCGAGGCGGCGCGGGTGATCATTTTCGAGCGCGCTGCGCGACGCTACGGCTCCCGCCTGGCGCTCGAGGCGCTCACGCTCCGCGTGGCGCCGGGCGAAGTGGTGGCGCTGGTCGGTCCCAACGGGGCCGGGAAGTCCACCACGCTCCGCATCGCGGCCGGCCTGGTGCGCCCGACGGAGGGCCGCGCCACCATCGCCGGCTTCGACGTGCAGCGCGATCCCGCCCAGGCCCGCCGGCGGATGGGCTATCTCCCCCAGAAGCTCGGCGTCCCGCTCTCGACCGGTCTCGCCGATCTGGCGCGCCTCGTGGCGTCGGCGCGCGGGCTTCGGCCCGCGGCGGGGAGCGCGGCGCTCGCCGCCGCCGGCCTGGCGGACCGCGCCGATGCGTCGCTCGCCGAACTGTCCGGCGGCCAGCGCCAGCGCGCGATGCTCGCGCTCGCCACCCTGGGCGACGTCGCGGCCCTGCTCCTGGACGAGCCCACCATCAGTCTCGACTCGGACGGCGCGGAGGAAGTGCGCGCCGCGATCGCCCTCGCGAGCGGGCGCGGGGCGGCCGTGCTCTTCGCCTCGCACCATCTGCACGACGTGGCGGTCCTCGCCGACCGCGTGGTGGTGATGGTGGAGGGGCGCGTCGCCGCGGCGGGCACCCTGCCCGAGCTCGCGGCCTCGGTGGGCGTGTCCTGGACCGCCGACGCGGAGGACCCGCCGATCGAGCGGGTGTATCGGCGTCTGGTGCGCGGCCGGGTCGCGCTGGTGCGGGGAGACGCCGCGTGAGCGCCCCCGCGCTCTGGCGCTTCGAGACCGCCGGGCTCGCGCGGGCGCGGTCGGGACTGCTCTTCGCGCTGGTGTTCGCGACGGCGAGCGTGGCGGTGGCGCTGGTGGGCCTTTCCGCGGGCGGGGCCGTGGCGGTGCAGGGGTTCGCGCGGACCTCCGTCAGCCTGCTGCAGCTGGTGCTATGGCTGGTGCCGCTCTTCGCGCTGATCGCGGGCGCGGTGGCCGGCGCCGACTGTCACGATCTCGAGTTCATCGCCGCGCTCCCCGTCTTCCGCCGCCACATCGTGCTGGCGCGCTGGGCCGCGTGGGCGGTGGCGCTGGGCGCGGCGCTCGCGGCCGGTCTCGGCGCGGCCGGCGTCGCGATCGGCCTCCTCGCGGGCGCGGCGGACGGCGTGCGCTACCTCGCGCTGGTGGGCGTGTCGGAATTGCTCCTCTGCGCCCTGCTCGCCACCGGGATCGCCGCGGGAATCGCCGCGCGGACCCGGGCCCGCGCGCTGGGCGCCGCCGTCGCGCTCTGGCTCTTCTTCGTGGTGGGCGTGGATCTGATCGCGATGGGGCTCCTCGCCGTGCTGCCCGCCGCGGGCGGGCGGTGGGGCCTCTCGCTCCTGCTGCTCGCCGATCCCGTGGACTGCGCCCGCGCGCTCGGCCTCGGTCTCTTCCAGGCCGACGTGGTCGCGGGGCCTCTGGGCGCCGCCCTGCACCAGGTGCTCGGCGGGTGGGGCGCGGCGCTGCTGGCCGGCGGCCTCGTCCTCTGGACGGTCCTCCCGCTCGCGCTCGCGGCGCGCTGGTTCGCGCGCCGGGATCTTTAGCCCGAGTTTCCGGGCTCTTTCAAGCAACCTTCACCCTCGGGTGTGGATGTTTCCCTCGCGGCCCGCTGGGCCGCGACACTGCTTCTTGAGGGGGACATATGACTGCCAAACCCGTGATCGCCGGAGTGGACGGCTCGCCCGAATCGGTGCGCGCCGCCGCGCTCGCCTGCCGCCTCGCCGAAGCGCGGGGGGTGAAGTGCCTGCTGGTCCACGTGGTTCCGGACGTCTGGAGCGCCGCCAGTCTCACCGCGGTGCCCGCGTTCACGCCGGAGTTCGCCGAGGAGATGATCGAGGCCGCGAGCGCGCGGGTGGTGGGCGCGTTGCGCCGCGCGGTGCCCGCCGGCGCGGTGGAGGACCTGCGGATCCTCACCGGCCGTCCCGCGGCGCAGCTCGCCGAGTTCGCGCTGGAGCACGGGGCGCAGCTGATCGTGATCGGCGGGAAGCATCACGGGCTCGTCGCCCGGGGCCTGGGGCGAAGCACGGCGCACCACCTGGTGCGGCGGCTCGACGTCCCGGTGCTGGTGGTGGGCGACCACGCCGGCCCGATCCGCCGGGTGCTGGTGCCGGTGGACCTCTCGCCCGCCGCGGCGCCCACGCTCGCGGCGGCGGACCGTCTGGCCAGCGAGAACGAAGCGGTGCTTCGCGTCCTCCACGTGGTGGAGCCGATCCCCTTCTTCGACGGGATTCCCATCACGGTGGATCAGCAGGACCTGTTCACCTTCTCGGCGCGGGATTTCGAGAAGCAGCTGGCCACGCTCGGGAAGGAGCGGCGTTGCGAGCGAGTGGTGCGGCGCGGGCCCGCGGCGGACGTGATCACCGAGGAGACGATCACCAGCAAGGCGGACGCGGTGGTGATGGGCTCGCACGGGAAGGGCTGGGTGGACCGGCTGCTGATCGGCAGTGTGACCGAAACCGTGCTCTCCGCGCTGCCGGCGTCGGTGCTGGTGGTGCCCACGTCCTCGGAAGCGCGGCGGCGTGCCGCGGCACCCAAAGCGAAGAAAGCGAAGGTGGAGGCATGAAAGTCGCGGACCTGATGCGCACCGAGCTCAAGACCGTGGCGGCGGACGCCACGGTGGCCGACGCGGTGGACATTCTCGCGGAGACCCAGCTCAGCGCCCTGCCGGTGCTGGACCGTTTCGGACGGGCGGTGGGGATCGTCTCCACCCGCGAGATTCTCGCGGCCGAGCACAAATGCGGCTCGCCGGAAGCCCGGGAGCGGCTCTTCGAGGAGCGGCTGGTACTCGAGATCATGGCGCCCTGGCCGCCGACGATCGGGCCCGAGGCGGAAGCGCGGGAAGCGGCGCGGGAGATGCTCTACCTCGACACCCAGCGGCTCTTCGTGGAGGACGACGGGGCGCTGGTGGGCGTGATCTCGCAGACCGACATCGTCACCGCGGTGGCGACGGCGAAGCTGTAGGAATTACCGCAGCGGAATCGTCAGCAGCGCGCGGCCCGGCAGCGCGAGGAGCCGGGGCGCGATCCGCGCCGCCAGCCCGTGGGCGTGGCCGTGATCCTGGCCCAGCACGATGAGGTCGAGTGCATCCTCTTCCGCGGCCACCAGGATCTCGGTCGCCGGGTCGCCCTGGCGAACCACGACGTCGCAGGGCGCAACCGCCGTGTTGCCGCCACGGTCGCCGCCCTCCCAGGCGCTCGCGACCGCGGCCGCCACCTGCTCCGCGTCGTGGCGGGTCCGGCGCCGCGACCAGCTCATCTCCGGCGCGCCGGGCTCGACGTGCAGGGCCACCGCTTCCGCTCCGTACACCCGGCCCACGGCGAACGCGCCCTGCAGCACGTCGCTCGCGTCCGGTGACGCGTCCACCGCGGCGGCGACGAGCCGCGGCCGGTGGGTGCCGGGCGTGACCACGAGGCAGGGCACCCGCGCGCGGCGCAGGGTGCCGTCGATGGCGGGGCGCAGCGGCCCCGCGTCGTGCCCCAGCACGATCAGGTCGGCGTGCTCCATCTCCGCCCAGCGCGCGATTTCGACCGAGGGCACGCCGAACCGGACCGCGTGGCGGTGGCCGGCGAGGGCCTTGGGTTCGGCCTTGTCCCACGGGTCGGAGAGGATGGTGAGCGCGGTGAACCCGCCGCCCGAGGCGGCCGCGAGCTCGGCACCGGCCTCGAGCGCCGCGAGTCCCCCCGGCGTGTCCCGCACCGCCGCGACGATTTTTTGCAGGCGCATATCATCCCCCTTTTCTGCGCCGGAATGTGCGGGCGGTCTCCTAAAGCGACCTTGAAACCCGGGTGAGAGTAGCCCCTCCCGGGGGCCCGCCATAGCTTCCCACCACCCATGGACCCGTCGCGCCCGTCACCCGATCCCCGGCCCGGGAAGGGGTCCGAACCCGCCGAAACGTCACGGGTCCGAGGCCGGTTCGAGCGTCTGGTGCAGGCGGGGGTGGAGATCTTCTCCCGGGTCTCGCTCACCGAGGTTTTGCAGACGGTGGTGGACACGGCGCGCGAAGTGGTGGGCGCCCGCTACGCCGCGCTGGGCGTGCTCGACGAGCGGGGCGAGTCGCTCGACGCCTTCGTCACCTCGGGGATGTCGCCGGAGGAGCACGATCGGATCGGCGCGCTCCCCCGCGGCCACGGCCTCCTGGGACTCGTGATCCGGGAGCAGCGCGCGATCCGCACCCCGGACATCATGAGCCATCCCTCGCGCTCCGGGTTTCCGGCCCACCATCCGCCGATGCACTCCTTCCTGGGCGTGCCGATCGTCGCCCGCGGGAAAGTCTTCGGGAATCTCTATCTGACCGAGAAGATCGGCGCCGACGCCTTCGACGCCGAGGACGAGGCGATCGCGGAGCTGCTCGCCGGACACGCGGCGGTGGCGGTCGAGAACGCGCGGCTCCACGACGCGAGCGGGCGGCTCCTGGAGCAGGTGCAGGGGATGCAGCGCCAGCGCGATCTCTTCTTCGCGATGATGAACCAAGAGCTGCGCAACGCGCTCACCGGCGTGTACGGCTGGGCGGAGCGGCTGGTGCGCGGGAAGTCGCAGACGCCGGAGGCGCTGACCCGCGCGGGACGGGAGGTGTTCGAAGCCGCGGAGCGCACCATCACCCTCCTCAACAACTTCCTGGACCTGAGCCGTCTGGACGCGGGGAAAGTACGGCCGGTGTGGCGCGACGTGGACGTGCGCGCGGTCGCCGAGCGCGCGCTCGCCGGGATGCGTCCCGCCGCGGAGGCGCGCCGGGTCGCGATCGACGAGCATTACCCGGACCCGCTCCCCGCCCTGAGGACCGATCCGGTCCGCCTGGAGCAGATCCTCGTCAACCTGCTCTCCAACGCGATCCGCCACACCGCGGAGGGGACCAGCGTGATCCTCCGGATCGACCGTGCGGCGTCCGGCATCGCGTTCCGGGTGCGCGATCACGGCCCGGGGGTTCCGCCCGAGCTGCGCACCCGGGTGTTCGAGCCCTTCGAACGTTTCGATCCGCATTCCGGGATCGGCACCGGGCTGGGGCTCCCGGTGTCGGGGCGTCTGGCCGACGTGCTGGGGGGCAGTCTGGCCGTGGAGGACGTCGCGGGACCCGGCGCCACCTTCCTCTTGATCCTGCCGGCCGCGCCCACCGAGAAATGAAGCATTCTTCATACGGCCTTTAGAATGCGTTCAGCGCGTGGTTTCTAGTCTATCCCCATGAAAGTTCTCGTGGTGGAGGACGACCGTAAGGTCGCGAGCTTCATCGAGCAGGGCCTCCGGGAGGAGGGATACGCGGTGGACATCGCGCCCGACGGCGACGAGGCCACCATGCTGGCGCACGTGTACGAGTACGACCTCCTGGTCCTGGACGTGATGCTGCCGAAGAAGACCGGTCTGCAGGTGGCGGGCGAGCTGCGCCGCGAGGGTCGCAAGACGCCGATCCTGATGCTCACCGCGCGGGACACCACCGAAGACGTGGTCCGCGGCCTCGACGCCGGCGCCGACGACTACCTCACCAAGCCCTTCAAGTTCGACGAGCTCCTGGCGCGGGTGCGCGCCCTGGTACGCCGCGGCGGCGCGGAGCGGACCGAGCTCCTGAACTACGGACCGATCGAGCTCGACCGGCTGAAGCACAAGGTGAAAGTCGGCGGGAAGACGCTCGACCTCACGCCCAAGGAATTCCACCTGCTGCAGCACTTCCTGCTCCGTCCGGAAGAAGTGGTGCGCCGCACCGACCTGCTCGAGAAGGTGTGGGACATGCATTTCGATCCCGAGAGCAACGTGGTGGACGTGCACGTGGGGAACCTGCGCCGCAAGCTGCAGTCGGCTTCGGGCGCCAACCTGATTCACACGGTGCGGGGCGTCGGCTTCCGCCTCCAGCTGCCGGACCAGAGCCCGGACGACGAATGAGCCGGGCGCTGCACCGCACGCTCGCGGTGCGCTTCGCGCTCACCATGGGTGTGGGACTGAGCGGCGCGGCCATCGCGCTCTCGATCGACAACGTGCTGCTGCGCCCCTTCCTGCTGGGCTTCATCGTCGTCATCGGGACGTTCGCGACCTTCGTGGGCGCGTGGCGCCTGGCCCGCTCCGCGGTGCGGCCGGTGGAGGAGATCACGGCCCAGGCGACGCGGATCGAAGCGGGGACCCTGGACCAGCGTCTGGTGGCCGAGTCCGAGACCGACGAGTACCGCGGCCTGGTGGCGGTCCTGAACCGGATGCTGGAGCGGATCGACAGCGCTTTTCGCGCGCAGCGGCGCCTCACCGCCTCGGTGAGCCACGAATTCCGCACGCCGCTCACCGCGATGCAGGGAGAGATGGAGGTCGCGCTGCGGGCGGAGCGGACCCCGCGCGAGTATCAGCGCGTCCTGCGCAGCGTGCTCGAGGAAACCGAGCGGCTCTCGCACATGTGCGAGGACCTGCTCTGGCTCACCCGCGCCGAGTCCCGGCTGATCACGGCGCGGCCCGCGCTCACCGACCTGAACGTGCTGGTGCGGGACCTGGTGGAGCGGTACCACCCGCGGTTCGCGGCCAAGGGCTTCGAGGTCCGCGCCCAGGTCGCCGCCCCGCGCCTCCAGGTGGACGCCGCCCTGGTCACCAAGCTCCTCGAGGAGCTGCTGGACAACGCTCTCGAACACACGCCGCCCGGCGGCTCCATCGAGGTGGGCGCCGCCGAGGAACCGTTCGGCGTGCGGATGTGGGTGGAAGATTCGGGATCGGGGATCGCCCCGGCGGACCTGCCGCACATCTTCGAGCCCTTCTACCGCGCGGACCCCGCGCGGAGCCGGGGCTCGGGCGCGGGGCTCGGCCTCTCGGTGGCGCTGGCGATCGCCCGGATGCACGGCGGCGGCATCCTGGCGGGGAACGGCGCCGAGGGCGGCGCCCGGTTCGAAGTCGAGCTGCCCCGTCAGTCCCCGATGCCGGAGGTCGCTCGGCGTGCGTCCGCAAGCGTCCCGGCGGCCTGAGCGCAGAATTGCGGCCCTCCTAGCGGCTCCCGGCGCGGTCCGGCGCTACCCGCTGGTCGCCATCGCGGCGGCGGGGCTCGTGGCCGGAATCGCGGCGCGGTTGGGATTCCGGTCGGCGGCCACCGCCGACCTTTTTTTTCTCGCCACCCTGCTCCTCGCCGGCACGCCGCTCGTGGTGCAGACCCTGCGCGGCCTCCTGGCCCGGCGCTTCGCGGCGGACGTGGTCGCGATGCTTGCCATCGTCACCGCCGTCATCCTCCGCCAGTACTTCGCCGGCGCCGTGATCGTGCTGATGCAGTCGGGCGGCGAAGCGCTCGAGGCCTACGCCATGGGCCGGGCGTCGAACGCGCTGGAGGCGCTCCTCGCGCGCGCGCCCAAGACCGCGCACCGGGTGCGCGGAGACACCATCCAAGACGTGCCGGTGGGCGACGTCCGGCCCGGCGATCTCCTGCTGATCCGGCCCGGGGAACTGGTCCCGGTCGACGGCGAGGTGATCGAGGGGACCGCGGCGGTGGATCAGTCGGCGCTCACCGGCGAGCCCGAGCCGATCCGCGCCGGCCCCGCCACCGTGCTCCTGTCAGGAAGCGTCTGTCTCGACGGCGCCCTGCGGATGCGCGCGGAGCGGCCCGCGGCGGAGAGCCAGTACCAGCAGATCGTGCGCCTGGTGGAAGGCGCGCGGCGGGAGAAGCCGCCCCTGGCCCGGCTCGCCGACCGGTACGCGGCCTGGTTCACTCCGATCACGCTCGCGATGTGCGGGGTCGCGTACGCGGTCACTCACGACCCGCACGCGGTGCTCGCGGTGCTGGTGGTGGCGACGCCGTGCCCGCTGATCCTGGCGGTGCCGGTGGCGGTGATCGCGGCGGTGAGCCGTGCCGCGGAGCTGGGCGTCATCGTGAAGACCGGCGCCGCGCTCGAGCACGTGGGGCGGGCGCGGGTGGTGGTCTTCGACAAGACCGGCACCCTCACCCTGGGCCGGCCCAGCGTCGCGCGCATCCGTCCCGCCGAGGGCTGGACCGAAGGCGATCTGCTCGCGCGGGCGGCCGCCCTGGAGCAGCTCTCCTCCCATCATCTGGCGCGGGCGGTCACCGCGGCCGCGGTCGAGCGCGGCGTGCGCGGCGCGTTCCGCACCGAGGGCTTCGCGGAGACGCCGGGTCTGGGCGCGGTGGGAGAGGTGGACGGGCGCCGGGTGGTGGTGGGATCGGCCGCGTTCCTCGCCACCCGCGGCATCATCGCGCCGGACGGCTCGACCCGCACCACCGCGCAGGTGGCGGTGGACGGCAGGTGGGCGGGGGCGATCGAGTTCGCCGACCGCCTCCGCTCGCAGGTTCCGGCGCTGATGAGCCGGCTCCGCGCGCTGGGGGTCCGGGAGACGGTGATGCTCACCGGGGACCGCGCGACGAGCGCGCAGGCCATCGCGAAGGAAGCGGGCGTGGACGCGGTGCGCGCCGACCTCCTGCCGGCGGACAAGGTCGCGGCCGTTGAAGTCCTGAAGAAGCGGCGCGGGGAGGTGGTGATGGTGGGCGACGGCATCAACGACGCGCCCGCGCTCGCCGCGGCGACGGTGGGGATCGCGCTGGGCGCGCACGGCGCCGCGGTGTCAGCCGAAGCGGCGGACATCGTGGTGCTGGTGGACGATCTTTCCCGGGTGGCGGACGCGATGGACGTCTCGCGCCGGATGCGGCGGGTCGCGCTGCAGAGCATCGGGGTGGGACTGGGCGTGAGCTTCGCGCTGATGGTCGTGGCGGCGCTGGGGTTCGTCACGCCGGCAGTCGGCGCCGTGCTGCAGGAGGGCCTCGACGCGGCGGTGATTCTGAACGCGCTGCGCGCGCGTCACGGCGGATTCATCCCGCCTTCATCCACCGCGGCCTAGCCTTCCGGTTGGACCCCGGAGGAGGCCATCATGACGCCGACGACGCTGGTGGTGGGGCTGGGCGATCCGGCCCGGGCCGACGACGCGCTGGGCCCGCTCGCGCTCGCCGCGCTCTCCCGCGCGGGACGGACCAACGCCGGAGTCGCCTGGCTCGACACGCCGGCGCTCACCGCGCGCGACCTCCCGGTGCTGGGCGCGGTGCGCCGGGTCCTGGTGCTCACCACCGTGCACGCCGGCGGCCGGCCGGGAGCGGTGCACCGGCTTACGTGGCAGGGCGAGGGGCCGGGGCTCGCGCCGCGGCTCCCGCTGCTCCGCGCTCACGGCGTCGAGCTGCTGCGGACCCTTCATTATTGGGTGGACCCGCCGCCCGAGCTCGTCCTCCTGGGCGTCGAGACCGGCTCGCCGGCGGAGGATGGACCGCCGCATCCGGCAGTGGGGCGGGCGCTCCCCGCGCTCGTCGCCGCGGCGATGCATCAGCTGCGCGAGTGGGGACACGAGCTGGCGCTCCATCCCCGCCCTTCGATCCGCTCCACTCTCCCCTGAAGACCGTCTCACCGCGTTTTCAACGCGGCCTCGCGGGGCCCGAATCGCGCTGCGCGTCAGAGCCGGCGGGCGAGATAGGCCTTGAGCAGAAGCGCGTGGTTGCGTTTCACGTCCCGCGAACCGAAGAGCAACGTCACCACGCCGCGGCGCGCGGCGGCGAGGAGCGGGCGCCAGCTCTCGGGCCGGGCGTCGAGCTCCGCGCGGTAGCGCTTCCGGAACTCGGCCCACTTCCCGGTATCCTTGTGGAACCAGACCCGGAGCGCGGTGGAGGGCGCCACGTCCTTCTGCCAGAGATCGAGCTTGAGCCTGGCGCGGGTGAGCCCGCGGGGCCAGAGCCGGTCCACCAGGATGCGGACGCCGTCAGACCTGGCGGGCGCCTGGTACGCTCGCTTGACGCGAATCCGGTCCCGGCCCGCCATTCCCGCTCGGCGCTAGCGCTCGGCGAGCTGCCGCAGCACGTATTCGAGAATGCCGCCGTGCCGGTAGTACTGCAGCTCCTGCGGGGTGTCGATGCGGACCGTGGTCTTGAACGCGATCGTTTTTCCATCGGCGCGGGTGGCGCGGACGGTGAGCTCCTTCCCCCGCGGGAATCCCTCGGCCAGCACGTCCTTCAACCCGGTGAAGTCGTAGGTCTCGGTGCCGGTGAGCCCCAGCGTCTCGGCGCTCTCCGCGCCCGTGAACTGCAAGGGGAGAATGCCCATACCGACGAGGTTCGAGCGGTGAATGCGCTCGTAGCTCTGCGCGATCGCCACCCGGACGCCGAGGAGCCGCGGGCCCTTGCCGGCCCAGTCCCGGGAGGAGCCGGAGCCGTATTCTTTTCCGGCGAGAATCACGCAGGGGACCTTGGCCGCCTGGTACTTGAGTGAGGCGTCGAAGATCGTGGTCTTCTCGCCCCCGGGCGGATAGGTGGTCCACCAGCCTTCGGTGTCCGGCGCCAGGCGATTCTTGAGCCGCACGTTCGCGAAGGTGCCGCGCACCATCACCTCGTGATTGCCGCGGCGCGCGCCGTAGGAGTTGAAGTCCACCGGCTGGACGCCGTGCTCCACCAGGTACTTCCCGGCGGGACTGTCCTTCCGGATCGATCCCGCGGGCGAGATGTGGTCGGTGGTGATGCTGTCGCCCACGAAGACCAGGACCCGCGCGCCCTTGATGTCCGCGACCGGCGGCGGCGCTTTGGGCATTCCGTCGAAATAGGGGGCGCGGCGGATGTAGGTCGAGTTCTTCTCCCAGACGAAGAGATCGCCTTCGGGGACGGGGAGCGATGCCCAGCGCTCGTCGCCCTTGAAGACCTCGCCGTACTCCTTGTGGAACATCGAGGACTGGATGGCCCCGCGCACCACCTCGTCCACTTCCTTGGTCGAGGGCCAGATGTCGCGCAGGTAGACCGGCTTGCCGCCGCGGTCGGTGCCCAGGGGCTGGGTGTGAAACTCGATGTCGATCCGGCCCGCGAGCGCGAAGGCCACCACCAGGGGCGGGGACGCCAGATAATTGGCGCGCACCTCCTGCTGGATCCGGCCCTCGAAGTTGCGGTTGCCGGAGAGCACGGCGCAGGTGACCAGCTCGCCCTCGGTGATCGCCTGGGAAACGCTTTCGGGCAACGGTCCCGAGTTGCCGATGCAGGTGGTGCATCCGTAACCGACGAGATTGAAGCGGAGCAGGTCGAGGTACTGGGTGAGCCCCGCCTTCTCGAGATAATCGGTGACCACCTTGGACCCGGGCGCGAGGCTGGTCTTCACCCAGGGCTTGGTCTTGAGACCGCGCTCCACCGCCTTCTTGGCGAGCAGGCCCGCGGCCACCATCACCGACGGGTTCGAGGTGTTGGTGCAGGAGGTGATCGCCGCGATCACCACCGAGCCGTGGCGCAGCTCGTGAATGGTCTCGTCCAGCTTCACGTTCACGTGGGTGCGCCGCGCGGGCGGCGCTTCCGCCACCGCGGCCGCGGTGTGCCCGCCTTCTTCCTCCCAGCGCTTGGCGTTCGACGGCGGCGCGATCGGCGACGCGGTCTTCATGAGCGAGGAGAGGGAGTCGAGGAAATTCTTGCCCACGTCGCGGAGCGGCACCCGGTCCTGCGGCCGCCGCGGTCCCGCGAGCGAGGGCTCGACGGTGCCCAGCTCAAGCGCCAGCGTGTCCGAGTAGGCGGGCTCCGGCGTCTCCCTGGAATGGAAGAGCCCCTGCTCCTTCGCGTACGCTTCCACCAGCTGGACCTGCTCCTTCGAGCGTCCCGTGAACTCGAGGTAGCGGAGGGTCTCCTGGTCCACCGGGAAGATGCCCACGGTGGCGCCGTACTCGGGCGCCATGTTGCCGATGGTGGCGCGGTCGGCGAGCGGCAGGGTGGCGATCCCGGGTCCGTAGAACTCCACGAACTTTCCCACCACGCCCTTCTTGCGGAGCATCTCGGTCACGGTGAGGACCAGGTCGGTCGCGGTGGCGCCTTCGGCGAGCTTCCCGGTGAGCCGGAATCCGACCACCTGCGGAATCAGCATCGAGATCGGCTGGCCCAGGAGCGCCGCCTCGGCCTCGATGCCGCCCACGCCCCAGCCCAGCACGCCGAGCCCGTTCACCATGGTGGTGTGCGAATCGGTGCCGACCAGGGTGTCGGGGTAGGCCTGCGGGGTCTTCCCGGCGCTCGTGAAGACGACCCGCGCCAGATACTCGAGGTTCACCTGGTGGACGATGCCGGTGTCGGGCGGCACCACGCGGAATCCCTGAAAGGTGCGCTGGGCCCAGCGCAGCAGCGCGTAGCGCTCGCGGTTCCTCTGGAACTCGAGCTCGGCGTTGGCCTGGAAGGCGGTCGGCGTCCCGAACTGGTCCACGATCACCGAGTGGTCGATCACCAGCTCGGCGGGGAGGAGCGGGTTTACCTGCTTCGGGTCCCCGCCCAGGACCTTCATCGCGTCCCGCATGGCGGCGAGGTCTACCACGGCGGGCACGCCGGTGAAGTCCTGCATCAGCACCCGCGCCGGCATGAAGGCGATTTCGTCGGTCGGGGTCTTCCCGGGGTCCCACCTGGCGAGCTTCTCGATCTCTTCGCCGCGCACGGTGCGGCCGTCCTCCCGGCGCAGGAGATTCTCGAGGAGGACGCGGAGCGAGTAGGGGAGCCGGGCGACGGGGAGTCCGCGCTTCTCGAGCGCGTCGAGCCGGAAGATTTCGTAGGACGCGCCGCCCGCCTTGAGCGTGGCGCGCGATCCGAAGGAGTTCGCCGTCATTCCGCCGCTTTCACTTCGGTCACGAAATATTCGGTCTCGCCGAAGCAGGAGGTGGGGACGCCCTTGTGCTGGTGGTAGGTGAGCGCCACCCGTTTGCCCATCGAGGCGCTGACCAGGGCGGCGGCGGAATCGTCGCGCACCGTGAAGTAGAACGTCTCCGGCATGGCGCCGGGGAGGTTCACCATCGCGAGCTCGCCTTCCCAGGTCTTGCAGAGGAATCCCTTGCGCGAAAACTTCTGCACGTACCCCATCCGCTGGCCCACTGAATAACTCCAGGTGAGCGCGGACCAGGTGTAGAGACAGAACGCGAGGACCGGCGCGGCGATGACGCCTGCGATGATGAGCTTGGCTTTGCGGGAGAGGGTCACGGGGGGAAGCTAATTGCGGATTGTTGATTGCGGAATGCGGATTGTCTACCTCCTGGCAGAATCCGCAATCCCCACGCCGCCATCCGCAATTCACTCTACGTCATACTCCTCCTTCTTGTACTCGACGAACCCCCGCGCCTTGTAGTTGGGGAGCGCGTGGGGATGGTCGAGCGTGCAGGTGTGGAGCCAGACCCGCGACGGCGCGAGGGCCCAGGCGTCCCGCACCGCGCAGGAGAGCAGGTGCTTGCCCAGCCCCTTGCCGATCGAGCCCGGCGCGAGCCCGAAGTAGGCCACTTCCACCGAATCGTCCGAAGAGATCCGCTTCAGCTCGTACCAGCCCGCGAGCGCGCCGTTCACTTCCGCCACGTAGAGCGTGATCGCGGGGTCGGCCAGGTGGGTGCGGATCTGGTCGTCGGTCCAGTCCCAGCGGTCCCGCCAGTGGTAGGCTTCGCCCACGGTGCGGTAGAGCCGCCGGTAGAGGGCGGGCCCCGGCTCTTCTACGCGGGCCACGCGGAATCCCGGGACCTCCCGGAACGCCGGTACGAAACGGCCGGGATCGGCCAGCTCGAGGTAGGTGCGGGTCACGCGCATGGGCCACTATATTTTAAGCCATGAACACCGACCGCATGAGCACCGTGCCCCTTCCCCTCGCCCTCCACCTCGCGTCCTACACGGTGGTGGGGCTCTTCTGCGCCTTCGCCGGCGCGCTGAACCTGATCGACCCCGGCCACATCCTGCGCCTCGGCCTGCCCCTGCTCCTGGTGGCCGGGTTCAGCTGGGGCTACGTGTTCGGGATTCTGATGGGACGCAAGGAAGTGATCGGGCTCGGCATTCTGGCCGGCGTGGCCTACACCGCGGCCGGAGTATGGAAGTTCCAGGCCGACTGGCGGCTCGGCGCGCTGCTGCTGTTTCTCGGTCTGTGGGGCCTGGGCGCGGTGATGGCGTACCGGAAGTGGATCGTCGCGTAGCTTCGACCGGCCGCGCCCGGCGCTAAGGCGGCGGCGCTATGTACCACCATACCCAGTCCGGCCCGCGGACCGTCCTCGCCCTCGTCGTGGGCGCCGTCATCATCGCCTTCCTTCCCGCGCCGGTCCCGCTTCCGATCCGCGTCCTCGTCCCGGTGGCGCTCGCCGGCGCCGCCTACGCGTTCGCCTCCCTCACCACCGAAGTGGACCAGTCGCGGTTCACCTTCTGGTTCGGGCCCGGCGTGTGGCGGCGTTCGTTTCTCCTGGCCGAGATCCGCTCGGTCCGCCCGGTGCCGAACCCCTGGTGGCAGGGGCGCGGCATCCACTGGACGGGGAGCGGCTGGAATTACAGCGTGGCGGGCCGGGAGGCGGTGGAGTTCATCTTGACCAACGGGTCGCGCTTCCGGGTGGGAACCGACGAGCCGGAGACTCTCTGCCGCATGATCACCCAGCTCAAGGGGAGCGGGTAGCGCGCACTCAGCCGATCGTCTGCTCGCCGCTGACCCGCTCCGGCGCGGCGGGGAGCTCCACCACGAACTTCGCGCCGCCCAGCTCCGAGTCCTCGAGCCAGATCCGCCCGCCCACCTCCGCCGCCACCCGCTGACAGATCGCGAGCCCCAGGCCCGACCCCTCGTCGGGTCCCTTGGTGGTGAAGAAGGGGTCGAAGATCCGGTCTCGCACCGCCGCGGGGACGCCCGGCCCCGAGTCCTCCACGGTGAGCCGCACCCAGCCTTCGCGCGCCAGGGTCGAGAGCCGGATGATCGCGGGGGTGCGGCCCCGGATGGCGTGCTCGGCGTTGGTGACGAGGTTGATCACCACCTGCTGCAGCTCCTGGCCCAGGCCGAGCACCGCCGCCGCGCCCTGGTCCATGTCGGTCTGGAATTGGACGTTGTCGGTGCGGAGCACGCGCTGCCGGATCTCGGCCACGTCCCGCACCAGCTCGTTCACCTGGACCCGCGTCGGTTGGGTGTCGGCCCGGCGGGCGAGGCGCAACAGCGAGCGGACGATCCGTGCCGCGCGATCCACCTCGCGCATGATCGCGCTCGCGGCGGCGCCGGTCTCGGGGTCGGTCGACCCGCGGCCCAGGAGCTCGGCCTCCATCCGGATCGCGGCGAGCGGATTGTTCACTTCGTGCGCCACGCCGCTCGCGATCTCCCCGACCGTGGCGAGCTTTTCCCGGGCCACAAGCTCCCGCTGGGCGCGCAGCTCGTCGGTGCGGTCGTACAGGGCCACCAGCAGGTCCTCCGAGCCCAGCCCCGCGAGATCGGTCACGGTGCAGTCGCAGATCCGGCGGTCGCCGGAGGGCTGAGTGACCAGCACCCGCCCGTGCCAGGGCTCGGCGCCGCGGCGGCGCGACAGCACCGCCTTGAGCGAGATCTCGCGCGGCGAGAGTCCGAGGGCGTCGAGACTCTTGCCCAGCGCGTTCGAGTCCGCGTCCACGCCGAACACCCGCCGCGCCGCTTCGTTCACCTGGTGCACGTGGCCCCGGTCGTCCACCAGCGCCATCGGGAGCGGGCTCGCGCCCACCATCGCGCGGGCGCGATTGGCCGCCGCGCGGGTTCCGGCCACGAGCTGGGCCAGCTCCAATCCTCCCGCGATGTGCGCCGCCACCGCGAGGAAATAGTGCAGGTCGCTGACGGCGAAGGGAGGCGGGTCCGATTCGTCGCCGGGCTGGCGATAGCGCAGGAGTCCCACGGCGCCGTGGACTCCCGCGGACCCGTGGAGGGGCGCGATCATCGCCGCGCGGACGTCGACCCCCACACCGGTCGGCGTGACGGCGTCGGGCTCGGCGAGGAGATTGGCGGTGAGGAGCGCTTCCGCGTTGCGCACCACGCGGCCGGTGGTGCTCGCCTCGAGCGGCAGGATCACGTCCTTCAGCTCGGCGGCCTGCTCGAGCGCCACCGCGACCCGGAGCGGGCCGCCTTCGGTCTCCCGGAGAGCGGCGTACGCGCCCTGGGCGTCGAAGAGCTGGAGCACGCTCTGCAGGGTGTAGCGGAGGGTGAGATCGCGCTCCGGCGCGGCGAGGAGCCAGCGCGAGAGCTCCACGATGAACGCGCCGAGGCGGCGGTCGCGCTCCAGGGCGAGCCGGCGGCCCACCTGCACCGCGAGATCGGCGGCGGCGTCGAGCACGCTCTGCACGTCGAGGAGCGACGCGCCCGGCGGAACCGCGGCGAAGGTCGCGTCCACCCGCCGCCCTTCCTTGTCGCTCCACTCGAGGGCCAGCGGATTGGCCCCGGCGGGGGCGCCCTCTCCCGCTTTCGCGGTGCCCCGCGCGGCCCGCCCGCGATACTTGAGCTCCACCCGCGCCCCTCCCGCCCAGTCGGAGAGCGCGGCGGCCGCGGCGGCCCAGAAGTCGGCGGCGCGGGCGGCGCCCGCGGACGCGGCGACGAGACGGCGGATGGGTGCGAGAGCGGCGGACGGTTTCATGAGCCGGAGGCGGGAATATACGCCGTCCGGCGCGGCCCGCCTTCACGCTTCGCGGGGCGGGACTAGGCGCGAATCGCGCCCGGGAACCGCGCCTGGTCCGGCGCGAACCCGGGGAACACGGCGGGGAGATTCGCGGCGCCCAGGTGGCGCGCCAGGACTTCGCCGAAGAGGTCGCGAAAATCGGTGGTGACGGCGACGTCCCGTCCCTCGAAACGCTGAGCGGGATCGAGTCCGGGCCAGCGGCCCAGCACCTTGCCGCCGTTCACCGCGCCACCCAGCACCAGCATCGCGGTGGCGTGCCCGTGATCGGTCCCGCTCGATCCGTTTTCCCTGATGGTGCGCCCGAACTCGGACATGGTGAGCAGGACCACGTCGCCGCGGCGGTCGCCGAGGTCGCGCATGAACGCGGCCAGGCTCCCCGCGAAGTCGGTGAGACGCGCGGCCAGCTGGCCCTCGCTCGCGCCCTGGTTCACGTGGGTGTCCCAGCCGGTCACGTCGGCGAAGGCGACGCGGAGCCCGAGGTCCGCCTTGATGAGCTGGGCGATTTCCTTGAGCGAGCGGCCCAGCTTGCCCGCGGGGTAGGACGCGCCGTTCGCCGGCGTGTAGCTCGCGGGATCGATGCCGGAAAGCATCCGGACCGCCTCGAACCCTTCCTGCGACGACGACGCGACGAGCCCGGTGGATCCGCCCTGGTACAGGGCTTCGAAGGCGCGGGTAACCTTGTCGCGGGCGCCCGCGCCCGCGGCGCGCAGCCCGAAGGCCTGGAGATCGTCGATGGCGAGCGCGGGAGCGCTCCCGGCGAGAATGCGGGGCAGCTCGGGCCCGAAGGCGACGGCGTGAAACGGGGTGTCGGCGTGCTCGCGGTCGTGCTGGCAGTAGCGGTTGAGCCACCCGTCAGGCGTGGTCTTGCTGCCCGGGGTGCCGGTCTCCATGTAGTCCTGCGCGTCGAAGTGACTGCGGGAGGAGTCCGGGGAGCCGGCGGCGTGGATCACGGCGAGGGTCTTGTCGTCCCACAGCGGCTTGAGCGGCGCGAGCGAGGGATGGAGCCCGAAGTAGCCGTCGAGATCGATGACGTCCGTCGCCGGCACCGCGATCCGGGGCCGCTCCTCGTAATAGATCCGGTCGCCGTGGGGGACGATCATGTTGAGGCCGTCCACGGCCCCGCGCTGGAAGAGGCAGACCAGAATGGGTCCCGAGGGCGCGTGCCCCGGCGCCGGGGACGCGAACGCCGCGCGGGCGAGGAACAGGGGGTCGAGCCCGAAGCTCACCAGGGCGAGGCCGCCCGACTTCACGAACACGCGACGCGAGACCATCGGTTCCTCCGTTCGCTACTGCTTCTGGAAATCGGGGCCGCCCAGCGCGAGCCCCACGGCGAAGCCGCGGCGGGCCGCGGGGTCTCGCAGGTCGGCGAGCTCATCCCGGATCACCGAGCGGGTGTGGGCGGACATCGCGCCGCCGAGCACTCGAGCGTTGATCCGGTCGAGGAGCGTGTCCGGGTCGGGGGTCGGGGGCACCACCGAGTCGAGATCCACCGTGACTCCCGGGAGCCGTCCCGCCGCGATCGCGACCGCGGCGTTCATCCGGGCGAGCAGCGCGCCGCTCGTCACCCAGTCGTCCTGGCGCTCCGGGTACCCGTCGGGCGCCACGTGCTGATAGAGCGGCTCGCCGAGGCGCGCCACCACCTGCGCCAGGCGCGGGGTGGAGTCGGGATCGGCCGAGACGGCCCGCACCGCGCTCACCAGGAACTCGAGCGGGGTCTTGACCTTGTTGTTCAGGTTGGCGGGCGCCCAGAAGTCGGGCCCGTGAAAGATGGCGCGAAGAATCTCGCGGATGTCTCCGTCGGAGCGCTCCCAGGCGGCCACCGCGTCGTCCACGCAGCCGTCGGGCGGATCGTCCGCCACGAACCGCGCGCAGAGCTGGCGGGAGACGTGGTGCATGGTGGCGTGCTGGCTCGCGAGCCAGGAGAGGAGCGAGCGGCCTTCGTCCTCGCCGCCTCCGGCGGGATAAGGCACGCCCATCACCACCTTTGCGCCGCGGTCGTGAGCCCAGTCCCGGTACGCGAAGTCGGCGCCCTGGCGCGGCGGGGTGATGCCCCACCCGGTGAGGATGCGCGCCACGTTGATCACGTCCTCTTGGGTGTACCCGCCGTCCACGCCCAGGGTGTGGAGCTCGAGGAGCTCGCGGGCGTAGTTCTCGTTGATCCCCTGCGGCTGAGCCTTGCCGCCGGCGCCGCGCCTCCCGCCACCCCGGGGCGGCTCGGAACCCGGCGCCACGCTTTCCCAGTTGTCGAGATAGAACATCATCGCGGGACTCCGCGCCGTGGCGATGAGCAGGTCCCGGAATTTGCCGAGGGCGTGGGGACGGATCACGTGCTCCACGTAGTCGGGGAGGAGAAACCGGTCGGCGCCCTTGGTGAGCGACACGTTGAAGTGGTTGGTCCAGAAGTCGACCATCACTTCCTCGAGCTGGCGCTCGGAGAGCGCGGCCCGCACCACCGCGACCTCCTGGAGCTCGCCCGCGAGACGGCGGGCCTGCCGCACCTCGGGCGTCATCGCGGCGGGGTCCGGGTCCGCCGGGGAGGCGGCGGTCCGGGACATCGAGTCCGCGAGCCGCGCCCGCCGGGCGCGCTGGGCCGCGGTGTAGGCGTCCGCGAGATCCTGGCGCGACATCCGGAGCAGGGGGAAGGCTCGCTCCTTCGCCGCGAGCACCGGGTCCGGAATCCGGTCCGGCTGGAGCTGAGCGTCGATCCAGTTGAGGACGCCCATCCCGGCGACGCGCTCCACCTCGCCGGGCCGCGGTCCGTAGGCGAGCCGGTTCAAGGCGTGCAGGGAGGAATCCCGGGGGGTGAGGGTGGCGGGCCCCTGGGCGGGCGCGGTCCGGGCCACGAGGGCCAGGGCGCCGATCAGCGGGAAGAGCTTCATGTGACTATTCTGACGACACGCCCCCCGGTCCGTTAAGGGTGCGGGGCCACCACTACGCCAGGTAACGTTCCTTTATGATGTCCAGGTGGTGCCGTTCGTGACCCGCGATGATGTGAACCAGCGCCCGCACCGTGACCGGATGACCGCTCGCGATCCCCTGGCGCTCGAAGGCGCCGGCCGGCAGCCCGCGCACCAGCGCGAGGGTCGCCGCGCGCACCGCGGCGAGCTCGGCCGCGAGATCGGCGAGAGGCCGCGCGTCGAAGTTGCCCGCGGGCACGTACGCGTTCTCGTCGAACTTGGCGAGCGCCGAGGCGTCCCCGCGGCCGAAACGCAGCGCCCGGTAGGCGAAGACCCGCTCCGCGTCCGCGACGTGGCCCACCACTTCCTTGATGCTCCACTTGCCCGGCGCGTAGCGGTGCAAGGCCTTGGCCTCGGGGATGGACGCGAGGAACGCGGGCGTCTCCTTCGCCTGGCGCTCGAGCTGCGCCAGCGCGTCGCCCTGGACCTTGGCGATGTAGCCGGCGTAGTGAGGATTGTATTCGACGGCCTCGGGGCGGGCGATGGTGAGCTTCGGCATCGGTTGGCTCTCGAGCAGGGTTACGCGGAATATACCCGGGGCCGCCCCAACGGCGCGGCGCGGGGCTTCGTAGAGGAGACGTGATGTCGCTCTCGGATCACCCGCTCTCGGCCCTCGCCACGCTGTTCGCGGCCGGCGTGGTCACCAGTCTCACGCCCTGCATCTACCCGATGATCCCCATCACCGCGGGGGTGCTGGCGGGGACCGCCGGCGGCGGGGCGCCGCGCCGCCGGGTGGTGACGCTCACCCTGACTTACGTGTCCGGGCTCGCGCTCTTCTACGCCCTGCTCGGCCTCCTCGCGGGACTTTCGGGGACCCTCTTCGGCACCGTCTCCGCGAATCCGTGGGCGCGCTTCGCGACCGGCAACCTGCTCCTGCTCTTCGGGCTCGCGATGCTCGACGTCTTTCCGGTGGCGATGCCCCAGCGGCTCCTCGCCTGGGCCGGCGGATTGGGAGGCGGCTCCTACCCGGCGGTCTTTCTCCTCGGCGCCACCTCGGGGATCGTGGCGGCGCCCTGCGGCGCGCCCGCCTTCGGCGTGGTGCTCACCTGGGTCGCCACCACCCACAGCGCGGTGTGGGGGTTCATCTATCTGTTCGTCTTCTCGCTCGGCATGATGGTGCTGCTCGTCGGCGTGGGGCTCTTTTCCGGCGCCGCCGCCCGGCTGCCGCGGCCCGGACCCTGGCTCGCCTGGGTGAAACGGGGGGCGGGGTTGATCATGCTGGCGATGGCGGAGTATTACTTCATTCAAATGGGACAGGTGCTGTGAAGAGAATGCGTGGTGCGTGGTGCGGGGTTGTGCTCGGCGCGCTGCTGGCCGCGGCGCAACCTCTGAGAGCGCAGGATGAGGGGGACCTGGGTATCGCGCTCGGGGCGAAGCCGGCGCCGGTCCAGATCCAGGACCTCAACGGAAAGCCGGTGGACCTCGGCGCCTACATCGGCAAGGGCCCGGTGCTGCTCGAGTTCTGGGCCACCTGGTGTCCGATCTGCCGCGCCCTCGAGCCCCGGCTTCGCGCGGCGTACGCCAGGTACTCCTCCCAGGTCACCTTCCTGATCGTGGGCGTGGCGGTGAACGAGACTCCGGAAACGATCCGCCGTCACGTCGCCGATCATCCGCTGCCCGGCACCGTCCTCTGGGACGTGGAGGGCCGGGCGGTGCGCGCCTTCGACGCGCCCCAGACCTCCTACGTCGTGATGCTCGACAAGAATGGCAAAGTGGCGTACACCGGGGCGGGGTCCGACCAGGATATCGAAGGGGCGGTGGCGAAGATGCTGAGTCGCTGAGACGCCAAGTCGGTAAGTCGCGACGTGAAGAGATGGCGACTTACCGACCGGGCGACGTTTGCGCCTTCCTAATGCCTGGTGGTGTCCGGCAGCGTCCTCTCGATCGCGACCCGCAAACTGTCGTACGCCGTCGGATCGATTTCCCGGAACGGCGTCGCCCGCCAGGCGATCTTCCCGTCCGGTCCCACCACGAAGAGAGTGCGGTTGTCGAGCTTGTACTTGGCGAAGTAGGCGCCGTACGCCTTGCCCACCGCCGAGCCGGTATCGCTCGCCATCAGGAACGGGAAGTCCGAGTCCCGCATCCAGGACTGCTGGGCCGTATCCACGTCGGCCGAGATTCCGATCAACACCACGTTGCGTCCACCCTTGAAGACCGGCGCGTACTGATCACGGTACGCGTTCATTTGGATCGTTCACCCACGCGTTCGGGCTTTGAAGTAGAACGCGATCACCACGGTCTTGCCCCGGAAATCGGAGAGCCGGACCGGGTTCCTGAGGGTGCCGAACCGGGTGGAGCCGGGCAGCGAGAAATCGGGCGCCACCGTTCCGACCGCGAGCGGCGTCGAGTCGGAGGCCGCCTGCGCGGCGGCCGGACCCGCGGCGAGCGCGAGCGCGGTGGTGAACAACAGAGCTCGGTGCATGGACGCTCCTTGAAGGTCCTTAATAGTACTACTTCTTCACCATCTTGAAGGCGTGGTTCCAGCCCCCGGTGGTGGCGCCGTAGATCACCCACAGGATGCACAGCGGCTCCAGCAGACGCGCCCCTTCGATTCCGCCCACGTCGATCGACCCCTGCCAGCCGAACGACTTGAGAATCCCGTTCACCGTTTCCTTGGCTGCCGCGTCGTTTCCGGCGATGAACATGTCGGGCGGGCCGCCGGGGAACTGCGGGTGCACCATGTGGGCGTGGCCCACGATGTTGAACGCCTTCACCACCCGGGCGTCGGGGAGCCAGCGCTGGATCTGCTCGCCGCCGGAATCGGTGTGGCCCAACGCCAGGCGGGGCGGCATGCCGCGGGAGAAATCGAGCGGGTTGGTGGCGTCGATCACCACCTTGCCCGCGAAATTCGTCGGGTCGGCGAGTTTGATGGCGTTCTCGGTACCGGTCCAGAGGGTGGCGAGCACCACCAGCTCGCCGAACTTCGCCGCGTCCGCGAAGGAACCCACCGAGGCCTTGGGCCCCGCCGTCTTCAGCCAGTCGGCGAGCTTCTTCGAGTCCCGCGTCCCCAGCTTCACTTCGTCGCCCCTGCCCGCGAATCCCTTGGCGAGCGCCTTCGCCACGTCGCCCGATCCCAGAATCCCGATTTTCATCGTCTCACCCGCCGCTCTCCGTTGGTTGGCGAACACCGCGCTCCCCGCGCGGGTTCCCGTCAGTCCATCGCGACCTTTTCGATCGCCGAAAGCCGCGAGATGTCCACCGTGGGGACGCCCCGCCCGTCGTGCCGGAACATGTCCAGGAATCGCGCGCCGCACACCACCTCGCCGGCGCGATAGGAGGTGCGGGCGTGCACCGTCTGGGTGAAGGTGTCGTCGGTGCCGGCGAGAAGCACCAGGAACTCGCTGTCCGAGCTCCGGAGCCCCTCGGCGGTCGCGTCCTTGAGCGGGCTCTGGTCGTCTATGGGGTGGACGACGGTCCACGAAAGCGGGAAGAACGCCACCCGCCGCCGCTCCAGGGTCAGGGCGTGAAATTCACGGGACCCGCCGCCCGCCCGCCGGCGGGTGAGCACCACCTGGGCGTCGAGCTCCACGATCTCGCTCTTGCGCCCGTTCACGATCCGGAACATGAACGCCTCGCCGCCGCGGTAGGGGGCGATCACCGCGACGTCGGAAAAGAGAATCGCCGCCGTGGGCCGGGACACCCGCGCGAAGGCGAGCCCCGCCGCGAGCGCGAACACCAGCAGGCCGACCAGGGCCTCGAGGGTCACCAGCAGATTCGCCACCAGGCTCCCCGGCGTGACGTTGCCGTACCCGATGGTTGCCAGGGTGTGGACGCTGAAGAAGAACGCGCGGCCGAATCCCGAGACCGGGGCGCCGCTCGCGTTCACCAGGGCGCCGGGCCCCGAGGCGAGGTAGAGCAGGGCGAAGATGGCGTTCAGCGCGAGAAAGGCGCCGCAGACGAGGAGCAGGAAGTGCGGCCAGGAAATGGTGAGGAGATCGCGGTACAGCGAATGCGAGCGCCAGTAGGGGAGTCCCTCCCGGCGCACGTTGAAGCTGCCGTCCTTGTTGAGGAGCCGGCTCTTCGCTTCCCGGGCTACGACGGACCCGAACCCCAGGTCCTCCGGCGGCTCTCGGGTTACGGCCACCCGTCTAGAACTCGCGCTTCTTCATCTCGCTGAAGAAGTCGCGCACCTCGGTGTCCTCTTCCTGGCGAATGCGCAGGGTATCGTCGTAGGTGGGGCGCGCTTTCGCCTTGGGCTTCGCGGCCTGGGCCGAGAGCTTCTTCACGAGCTTCGCCATCTTGCGGTCGTCGCTGGCGGACATCCGGACCCTCCTCCGGGTGGGAGTGCGTGGGTGAAACCTAATGCGGTCCCCCCCGGGGGGCGCTAGGGACGCCGCGCCTCCGCCGTATCCATCGTGATGTGCACGTTGATGATGGAGTCGTGGCGGTGGGTGAGGGTGATCTTCCAGATCAGCACCTCCGGCCCGTCCGGGGAGCGCTTGGAGCAATAGTCGCGCGCCTTGTCGTCGAAGGGCGCCTCGGCTTCGGACTTGAAGCTGCACTCGAACCCGTAGCTCCGCAGGGAATCCATCGCCGCCGCCGGCCGCCCCCCGAGCGGCAGGAGACCCGCGGTGCGCGCCTGAAGATCGAGCGCCGAGTGCGCGCCGTCGGTGAGCGCGTCCGAGAGCACCGGCGGATACCAGACCCGGTAGGTGAGGACGCCGCCCAGGTACAGCGCGGGAATGATGAACAGCAGCGCGTGACCGAGCGTGATCACCTGGGGCAGGGGCTCGGGGAGCGTCTCGGTGATGTCCTCCCGCTCGGCCCGCAGGGTCTCGACCGTGGTCACGACCTTGTAGATCGCGGCGTACAGGAAGAGCGGAATCACCCATCCCGAGAGCCGCGCGTTCAGGCGGATGTCCCAGTACGCGAGGAACAGCGCGGCGCACGCCGCCGAGCACGCGGCCTCGGCCGCGACCCGTACGATGTCGCGCCGGCGGAGCAGCGCGAGGAGGAGCGCTCCGCCCGAAAGCACGAGACCGACCACGAGCTGCGCGCTGGCCCAGCCGGGCATGCGTCCTCCTTGGCGGACCCGGTCAACGTACGCCGCTTGGCCGCGGGGCGCGACGGCCGGGCCGCGCTATCTTCTCTCCCGTGCCGACACCGGACGCCGGCGCGGGCGCCGCCCGCCTCCGCATCGTGGTCGCCGCGGTGCTGTTCTCGACCGGCGGCGCCGCCATCAAGCTCTGCGGGCTCACCGGCTGGCAGGTGGCCGGGTTCCGCGGGCTCGTGGCCGGAGTCGCGATCCTGGTGATGATCCCCGAGGCGCGGCGCTCCTTCAGCTGGCGGGCGGCCCTGGTCGGCGTCGCCTACGGCGCCACCACCGTGCTCTTCGCGCTCGCCAACAAGCTCACCACCGCGGCGGCCGCGATCTTCCTCCAATCCACGAGCCCGGTGTTCATTCTGGCGCTGGCGCCGTGGCTCCTGAAGGAGCACGCCAGCCGCCGCGACCTCGCGCTGATGGGCATCGCCACCGGGGCGATGGCCCTGCTCTTCGTCGGCGCCGGAGGACCCACCGCCACCGCGCGCGATCCGCTGCTCGGCAACGTGCTCGCCACCGGCAGCGCGCTCACCTGGGCCGTCAATCTCATCGGATATCGCCTGCTGGTGCGGGGGCGGGGGCCGCGCGGCGGCGAGGGAGCGGTCGCCGCGGCGGCGGCCT
>Ga0079221_10000005_pt1 | contig 95622 bp, 89 predicted proteins | sample GAAS200_FD_75069 | JGI IMG/M metagenome (GOLD analysis project Ga0079221, IMG submission 75069) | Agricultural soil microbial communities from Georgia to study Nitrogen management - GA AS200 | ecosystem: Environmental > Terrestrial > Soil > Agricultural land | place: USA: Georgia | collected... | reverse complement strand
CTCGGTCCAGCGGACGGCGCTGAAGACGCCCAGGCAGCGATCCCCGTCCGCTCGGTCTCCCGGTTCGGTGGCATAAAGGAGAGCGGTGTCTCGGGGCAGCCAGGCGGGCTCGGCGTCGACCCCGGTGCTCAAGGTGAGCCGCCCGGGAGAGCCGCCGTCGAGGGGCCCGTTGGGACCGTAGTAGCCCGGCGCCCAGGGATCGTCGTGAGCGCACGCGGCCAGGGCCAGGGCGAGGAGAGCGGCTCTAGAAGTCGAGCTCCACACCGAGGCGGACCAGGCGGGGGGGGCCGTAGAAGAAGAGCGGCTGCGTGAAGTCCCGCGCGGCCGCGATGTACATCGGCATCAGCTCGTTCGCGCCCGACACGTAGCCGTCGTGGTTCAGGTCCGCCGCGGCGCGATAGCGGGGCGACTCGAACGGAATCGGCTCCGGGTGCGCCGCGTAGGCCAGCGCCGCCAGCGAGTCGATCCCGGCGGTGGTGAGCGTGGTGGAGCCGTTGTCGCGACGCAGGGCTTCCAGGTTGGCCCGGTTCAGGAGATTCCGCACGTCCAGGTACACGCTCCCCGCCCGCCGCCCGAACGCGAGCGGCCGGCGGATGAGGAGATCCACGGTGGACTGCGGGGGAAGCCGGAAACTGTTGGGAAGCCCGATCAGCGTGTCGCCGGTGGCGTTGGTCCGGGAGTAGGGCAGCCCGGAGCCCCAGCGCACGATCGCCGCGCCTTCGAGTCGCGCGAAGGGCCGGACGCCGCCCACCACCGGACCGGCCTGCTCGCCCAGCTCGCCCTGGGCGACCACGGTGAGCGAATGCCGCCGGTCGTAGTCGAGCGGGAATTCCACCCGCGCCGGCGACAGCGTGTCGTTGGTGGGGAGCCGGACCCGGGCCAGAAGCCCGTAGGCGTTGGTCGCGGTCGCCTGCGCCTCCTGCAGGGTGTAGGACACCCGCAGACCCCAGCCGTCCCGCAACTCCCGCTCCAGGAGCAGCTCCACGCCGCGCACCGTGCCGAAGTCGTAGTTCCCGAAGATCGAGGAGTCCGCGTTCGAGCCCAGCGGGATCGACCCCACCAGGCCGTCGAGCATCTTGTTGAAGACGTTGATGCGCGCGCTGGTTTCCGGGGTGGGCCGGGCCCGGAGCGAGAACTCCCACTGGGTCGAGGTTTCGAAACCCAGGTCGGGATTGCCGCGCCGGAACCGGCCGGTGCGGAGGGTGTCGTCGAACGCCTGGTCCACGAGGTACTGGAAGTCCGGCGCCTGGTGGAAGCGGCCCCAGCTGGCCACGAAGGTCGCGCCCTTCAGCACCGTGGAGAACGCGAAGCGGGGGGAGACCGAGCCGCGGTTCTTCGGGGTCGCGAGCTGGACGTGGGGGTCGAAGGCATCGTAGCGCAGGCCCACCGTCAGCCCGAAATCGGGACCGCGCAGGGTGGACTCGATGTACCCGGCGATGCTCCGGGGCGCGAACCCCGACGCCGACGCGGGGGGCACGCTGTCGCCGGTGCCCACCGGCAGATACGCGAGCGCGCGCTCGAAGGTCTCCACCCGCTGGTGCGCCACCTCGCCGCCCGCGAACACCTCCAGCGCGGGTCCGGCGGCGAAGCTCGCGTCGAGGCGGCCGCGGAACTCCCGGAAGCGGTTCCAGTCGATGTCGCCGCGCGACCCGTCGCCGAGGAAGAAGGCCGGCACGCCCCACGGCGTGTTACTCGACCAGTCCGGCGTGCTGAATCCGGGCACCGCCCCCGCCGCGCCGGCGCTGTTCCGGTGGCGCGCCAGATCCTCGCCCACGAAGTGGAAGGTCGCGGTCCCGAAGCCGCCCACGAGATAGCTCGGCGCTTCGGTGAGCGTCCCGCGGAGGAATTCGCGGCCGAAGTAGCTCCCGCGGAGGTCCACGTTGAAGGGGCCGGTCGCGTGCTGGAGGTGTCCCGAGATCAGCGTGCCCGCCACCCGCTGGGCCGGCGCGAACTGGGGGTCGTACTTGAACGCCGGATCGAAGAGCAGGCGCTGGTTGACCGAGCGCAGGCCGAAGAGCCGGAGCGTGTTGTGCTCGTCCAGCGGCACCGTGAGCTTCCCCGCGGCGTCGAGCCGGGAGCCGCCGTTGTGCGGCAGAATCCAGGGCTCGGTCGAGCGCGGGTCCCGGGGGTCGGTGGGCGGGGGCGCGTTCACCGGGTCCGCGTCGAGCCGCCCCTCCGCGTCGAGGACGCCGACGAGGCCGATGCCGCGGCCCAGGGGACCGGAGCCGCTGACCACGGCCCGGTCGATGCCGTGGTCCCAGGAATTCCACAGCGGCCGGTCGGTCTCGTACGCGGCGCGCCCCTCCCAGCGCTCCCCCGCGTCCCGGGTGACCACGTTGATGAGTCCGGAGAGCGCCTGCCCGTAGCGCGCCGAGAACCCGTTGGTGATCACCGAGGCCTCGGTCAGCATGTCGGGCGGCACCTGGACGCCGAGGGAGCCGGTCGAGGCGTCGATCTGATTCTTCACGCCGATGCCGTCCAGAATGAACGCCTGCTCGCCGAACCGGCCGCCGCGATAGCTGTCGCCCACCGCGCCGGCCGAGAGCTGGACCGCCTCCTGCACCGTGGTCACGGGCATCCGCCGGAGCTCGGCGCCCTGCACCCGCTGCACGTCGGCGGTGACGAGCGGGTCGAGCACCGAGTCGGCGAAGGTCTGGACCACCACGGCGCCCAGCGTGACGGCGCGGCTCAGCGTGAAATTCACGATGGTCGTCTGTCCGGCGTCCACCTGCACGCTGTCCCGTTCCATCGGCTGATAGCCGATGGCCCGGACCGTGACCCGGTGCCACCCGGCACGCACTTCGTGGAAGCGGTAGGCCCCGGTGCTGTCGACGGCGGCGAACTGCTGGCCGTCGTCGAGCAGGACCCGCACGCCCGGCGGGAGCGGCGCGCCGATGGAATCCCGCACGTGTCCGCCCACGGCGCCCGCCTCCTGGGCGGCGAGGGGCGCGGCCAGGGCGGCCGCGAGGGCCAGGGCCGCGAGTCTCACGGGACGTCGAAGCGCCATAGATCGGCCACCGTGGTTCGGGTGGTGTCGCCCAGGTCGTCGACGGTGAACGCGTAGCCCTCGACGACGACGTGACCGGCGGCATCGAGGGCGGGATGCCGGTAAAAGTTGTCGCTCAACGGCGTGGCGACATCGGTCCCGGTCCCCAACTCCACCACGTGCAGGACCCCGCCCTCGTCGGACTGCACGAATTGGTCGCGGGTGCTGTCGAACGCGAAGCTGACCTGCCCGCCCACCACCGCGACCAGCCGGCCGTCGCGCACCTGGACGTCGCGCGCGATGCCCGCGCTCCCGAAGTCGAAGAGCACGCTGACGTCGCCGGTGGCGAGGGAGCGGCGGAACACCCGCGAGTCTCCGCCCAGCGTGTAGTAGATGACCCCCGCGGTATCGCCGACGGCGACCGAGGACGCCCACTGGGTGCCGGGCACGATGGACAGCGCGGCCCCGCCGCCCCGCAGATCCACCAGTCCGATTTCGAGACCGTAGATGAGGGTGTCGCCCGCAGGGAGCTCGCCCGGGGGCGGCTGCCAGGCCTCCGCGAGGTAGACGATGGTGCTGTCGTCCACCCAGCCGATGTCGGCCGCGTTCTCCTCGAGTTGACCCGCCGGAGACCGGAACAGGAACCTGGCGAGGACCCGGAACCGCTCCGGGTCGGACACGGTCGCGAGCGCGAGGTAACGGGTGCTGGGCGCCCGGTCGAACCGGAAGAGCGACGCCCCGCGCACGAAGGCGAGGCGGCCGTCCCGCGCCGGGGCCGCGGCCTCGTAGACGATGGTGGAGTCGGCGGCGAGCGGGTCGGGATCGCAAAGCGTCGCGAGACGGGCGCCGCCCCCGCCGGGAAGCCGGGCGAGGCACCGGCTGCGCGTCGAATCATCGAGACGCTCCACGGTGTAGAGGACCTCGGAGCCGGCGGGCATCCAGGCCGGCGCCAGGTCCTGACCGAGGTTGAAGGTGAGGCGCATGGGCGCCGAGTGCGTGTACGGCCCCCGGGGCTCGTACTGGCCGGGCCCGAAGGGGGCGGTGTGGTCGCACGCCAGTCCCAGGGCGAGCGCCGCGACGCCGACACGTGTTACGCTCCGGTGCACGGAGTCTCCCGGTGCCTGTGCCGCTCGGTCACGCCGTGTAGATTCACCCCTTCACCACCCACCGGCAAGGAACGAAACACCCATGTTCGTGATCCCGGTTCTCCTGCTCGCGCTCCAGCAGCCCGCGCCCGCCGCGCCACCCGCGCCCGCCCTGCCGCCGCTCCCCAGATCGAGCGGCGACACCTCGGTCTTCCGCCGCCTCGATCTGCCCGCGCCCACGCTGCTGCGTGAGGGCTCCGGCGCGCCGGGACCGAAGTACTGGCAGCAGCGCGCCGATTACGTCATTCGCGCCGCGCTCGACACCGGCGCCCACGCCATCACCGGTCGCGAGACCATCCGGTACACCAATCACTCCCCCGATACCCTGCGCTACGTGTGGCTCCAGGTCGATCAGAACATTTACCGGGAAGACAGCCGGGGCGCCGTCATCAACCCCACCGACGCCCGCTGGTCGGCCCGCGGGTTCGAGGGCGGCTACGTCATCGACACCTTCGCCGTCCGGCACGCCACCGCGCAAGGCGCGGGCCGCGCCATTCCCCTCGTCACCACCGTGAACGGGACCATGCTGCGCGCCGATCTGGACCGGCCCCTCCCGCCCGGCGGCGTGACCACCTTCGACATCGCCTACCGCTTCCAGGTCCCGGCCCACGGCTCCGACCGGATGGGCCGCGAACAGTTCCCGGAAGGCTGGCTCTACGAGATCGCTGAATGGTACCCACGGATGGTGGTCTACGACGACGTTCACGGATGGAATACCGACCAATATTTGGGACAGGGCGAGTTCTATCTCGAGTACGGCGACATCGATTTCTCGGTGACGGTCCCGCGCAACTACATCGTGGCGGGCAGCGGCACCCTGGTGAACCCGCTCGAGGTCCTGACCGCGGCGGAACGCGGCCGCCTCACCAAAGCGTTGCGCTCGGACACCACCGTCGCGATCGTCACCGCCGATGAAGCGGGCAAGCCGGCCACCCGCCCGGCGGGCCGCACCCCGACGCTCACCTGGCACTTCAGCGCCAAGAACGTGCGCGACGTGGCCTGGGCCGCCGCGCCCAACTTCCGCTGGGACGCGAGCGGGTGGCAGGGGATCCTGCTCCAGTCCTACTATCCGCCCGAAGCCAACGCCGACTGGGCCAACTCCGACAAGTACGTGCACCACACCATCAGCCACTACTCCGACAAGTGGTTCCACTATCCCTACCCGACCGCGATCAACATCGCGGGGCCGGTGGGCGGGATGGAATACCCGATGATCGTCTTCTGCGGCGACCAGGCGGGCGGCCGCAACCTCTTCGGCGTCACCACCCACGAACTCGGCCACCAGTGGTTCCCGATGATCGTCGGGTCGAACGAGCGGCGGTACGCGTGGATGGACGAAGGGTTCAACACCTTCATCAACATCTACTCCGAGCGCGCCTTCTATCACGACACCCTGAATGAGGGCTCGGCGGGGATCGCCAACTGGGCCAGGTTCGCCGCCACCGGCCGGGAGGTCGCCTCGATGCTCCCCGCCGACCGGATTCCGCCCCGGCTCCTGGGCGCCGCCGGGTACGACAAGCCGGCGATCGGCCTCTACCTCCTGCGCCACGAGATCACCGATTCCACCCGCTTCGACGCCGCGTTCCGCGAGTACATCCGCCGCTGGGCGTACAAGCATCCCACGCCGTCGGACTTCTTCCGCACCATGGAGGACGGCCTGGGCGAGGATCTCTCCTGGTTCTGGCGCTCCTGGTTCTACCGGACCGACGTGCTCGATTTCGCGGTGGACTCGGTGGGCGCGGCGGGCGACACCACGGTCATCTATCTCGCGAACTACGGGGCGCTCCAGGGGCCGGTCCCCCTGCGCTTCACCTTCGCCGACGGGTCGACTGAAAACGTGAGACTGCCGGTCGAGACCTGGTTCCTCGGGAACCACTACGCCTACCGCCGGAACTTCGCCTCGCCGCTCGCCCGGGTGGAGGTGGACCCCGACCAGCACTTCCCCGACGTCCGGAGGCAGAACAACACCTGGACCAAGCCGTAGCGTCCGGAAAACAAGCCCGGCCGGTGGTGGGGTCCGCGCCCCGCCACCGGCCGTGTGGTGTCCGGGCCGATCAGCCGCGGTCGAACGCGCTGGGCCGGCCCGCGAGCTTCAAACCGGTGTGCAGGATCACTTCGAGCGCCACCAGAAAGACGCCGCCCCAGATCAAGGCCGGGAGGTCGGCGAGGTCGCGGCCCCAGCGGATCCAGAGGAACCGGGCCACCACGTAGCTCCAGAGCCCGCCCGCGAACCACGCGGTCACCCGCACCAGCCGGCCCGCGGCGGTGCCCACGTCGGGGAGCAGGAGCACCAGGCGCTCGACGTAGTAGCCGATCACGGTGAAGCAGACCACCACCGTGAACGCGTCGAAGTAGTCCCAGAACCAGCCGGCGTGGCGCGGGAAGAGCCACACCGCGCCGAGGGCCGCGACCGCCGCCACGCCCACGTTGCGGCCGACCGCGGTGAGATGGGATTCATTCATGGCTTCAAGTATCCCCCCAGCCAGTCCAGCACCGTGTTCCACCAGAGACGGCGGTTGCGGGGCCGGGTGACGAAGTGGCTCTCGTCCGGGAAATAGAGGAACTTGGCCGGGACGCCGTTCAGCTTGAGCGCGGTGAACGCCTGCAGGCCCTCGGAGAGGTCCAGCCGGTAATCGTGCTGGGAATGCACCACCAGCATCGGCGTCTTCCAGTTCCTGGCGAAATTCGCGGGCGACCACTTCTCGTAGAGTGAATCGTTGCCGTAGGGATTCCCGCCGAACTCCCAGAGCGGGAACCACAGCTCCTCGGTCGTGCCGAAGGCGCTCTGGGTGTTGAACATGCCGTCGTGGTCCACCAGCACCGTGAAGCGCGTGGTGTGGCCGGCGATCCAGTACACCATGTACCCGCCGTACGACGCTCCCGCGGCCCCGATGCGGGTCGAGTCCACGTAGGGGAGGCGCGCCACCACGTCGAGACCCTTCATCAGGTCCTCGTACGGGTAGTCGCCCCAGTGGCGGGAGATGGCGTCGGTGAACTTCTGCCCGTAGCCGGTCGAGCCGTGGAAGTTCACCGCGGCCACGACGTACCCCGGCGCCGCGAACATCTGGTAGTTCCAGCGGGAGTGCCAGTTGTCGGTCCACGCCCCCTGAGGCCCGCCGTGAATCAGATAGACCACCGGGTACTTCTTCGCCGGGTCGAAGCCCGGGGGCTTCAAGAGCCACCCGAACACCGAGTCTCCCATCGCGCCCACGAATCCGAATTCCTCGAGCGGATGGAGGTCGAGGGCCGCCAGCGCCTGGTCGTTGACGTGGGTGAGCGGCTTCCCGGACGCCCACACTTCCGGGGGCTGGGTGTTGGTCTGGTGCAGATAGACCACCCCGCCCGCCGGGCCGGCCAGGGGCTGGGGGTTGGTGTTCACGCCACCCCCCGCGGGGAAGACGGTGTGGCGGAACGACGGCAGGTCGATGCGCTCGATGTTGTCCCGGCCCCGGGTCTCGACCACGGCGTACACGCACCTGGAATCGGGACACCACGCGTAGGAGCTGACGGAGAGGGTCCACCCCGCCGTCGCTTCCACCGGGGTCCCGCCGTCGGTCCTTCCATCCTTCCGACTGACCAGCATGAGTCTCAGCCGATCGGCTTCGAAGCCCGCGCGCTCCATCGAGAGATAGGAGAGCCACTTCCCGTCCGGCGAGTAGCGGGGCGTGTTGTCGGCGCCGGGAGCGGTGGTGATGGCGCGCATCGCGCCGCCCTCCGGTCCCATCACGTAGACGTCCACGTTGGTGTTGTCGGCGACGGTCGAGTCCCCGTGGAAGGCGACCGCGATCTCCTTGCCGTCGGGCGCGACGGCGACGTCTCCGTCGCCCGCCGTGGCGATGGTGGGCACGTCGTGATCCACCGGCGTCAGGTCCTTCGCCTCTCCGCTGCCGACGTCCACCGCGAAGACGTGCTGTCTCGTGCCCGCGCGCCACTCGTCCCAGTGCCGGTAGAGGAGGGTGGTCCACATCAGGGCGTCGGTGGGATAGTCGCCGCTCAGGCGATCGATGTCCTGCTTCGCGGGCCACTTCACGTCGCTCGTCACCAGCAGCCGCTTGCCGTCGGGGGTCCACCAGCAGTCGCCCGCGCCGCCGTCCAGATCGCTCACCCGGCGCGCTTCCCCGCCGCCCGCCGAGGGGAGCACCCACACCTGGGGACCCCGGGTGCCGCGGGAGGAAATGAAGGCGAGCCACTTGCCGTCGGGAGACCAGCGCGGCTCCCGGTCGGACCCGGGCCCCTGGGTGATCTGGCGCGCGTCTCCGGTCGCCAGCTCCGCGATCCAGATCCGCGACGCGCCGCGGTTCTCGGCCAGCGAGATGGTGGTCACGGTGTACGCCACCGCCTTGCCGTCGGGCGAGAGCTGCGGATCGCTGACCGGCTTGAGGGCCAGGTAGTCGTCCACCGTCATGGCGCGCTTCTGCTGGGCCGCGAGCGGCACCGCGAGCGCGCACAGGATCAGGACCCAACGCAGTCTCATGGCTTCCTTCTTTCGCCTAGTAGTCCGGGTGGGTGATGATCGCCTTGACCAGATCGTCGAACACCCGCGACTCCGGCGTCACCGCCCCGGTCTTATCGGTGTGCACGTTCCAGGAGCACAATTCGTTCAGCGCGGTCGCCTCTTCGTAGGTGAGGTGGAGCACCAGGGCCCCGGCGTCCGCGCGCGCGCGATCGAGGACGCCCTTCAGCACGTCGGGGAGATGCTTCGCGCCCTTGACCGCGTCGAACTGCGCCTGGGAAAGCTTCAGGTCCATCGGACTCCCTTGCTTTGAACAACCGGAGAAGCCAAATCTCCCCTGCTTCGCTGACCCCCGCAACCAGGAGCCGACGCCTTGCCGCGCACGGAGTTCATCGCCACCGGGTTCAAGGTCCCCGAACGGCTCGTCACCAACGACGACCTCGCCGCCCTGATGGACACCTCCGACGAGTGGATCGTGCAGCGGTCGGGCATCAAGACCCGCTACTGGGTGTCGCCCGGCGAGACCGGCGTCTCGCTCGCCCGCGCGGCCACCGAGCGCGCCCTCGCCCAGGCCGGGATGAAGGCCTCCGATCTCGACTGCATCATCTACTGCACCTGCACCCCCGACCACTTCGAGCCCGGCAACGGGGTCTTTCTCCAGCGCGAGCTCGGCATCACCGAGATTCCCGCGATGGACGTCCGCACCCAGTGCTCGGGATTTCTGTACGGGCTCTCGGTCGCGGACGCGTGGATCCGCACCGGCCAGTACCGCCGGATTCTCCTCGTGGGCGCGGAAATCCACTCCCGCGGGCTCGACAAGACCACCCGCGGCCGCGACACCGCGGTGCTCTTCGGTGACGGCGCGGGCGTGGCGATCCTGGGGCCCACCGAGGCCGACGGCCGGGGCGTGCTCTCGACCCACATCTTCGCGGACGGGCGGCACGCCGAAAAATTGTGGGTGGACGCGCCCGGCCTCGCGCACGACCCCTTCGTCTCGACCGCCCTGCTCGAGGAAGGGCGGCACCGGCCGCACATGGAGGGCCGGGAGGTCTTCAAGTTCGCGTCGATCAAGATGCCGGAGTCGGTGGCGCTGGCGCTCCGGACCCACGGCTTCCAGACGTCCGACCTGCGGCTCCTCGTCCCCCATCAGGCCAATTTGCGGATCATCGAGATGGTGCAGAAGGCGGCGGGACTCCGCGACGATCAGGTGTTCTCCAACATTCAGAAGTACGGCAACACCACCGCCGCCTCGATTCCCATCGCGCTCGACGAAGCCGTGGCGGCGGGACGGCTCCGCCGGGGCGAGCTCCTGGTGCTGACCGCGTTCGGATCCGGCTTCACCTGGGGCAGCGCCGCGATCCGCTGGTAGCTTCAGGGCGAGCGCTTGACGAGGGAGAGCTCGCGCGCCGCGGCCTCTCCCGCCGCGGTTCCGCGATGGCGGTCGGCGAACCGCGCCAGCTCCACCACCAGCCGGTCGCGCCGTCCCATCTTCCGGTAGAGGTCGATCAATCCGTTCGCGATCCGCGCCTCCTCCCGGGGCGACGGCCCGGCGCGCCGGGCTTCGAGGTAGGCGCGCTCGGCGCCCGGCAGGTCCGCCAGATGGCGCTCCCGGAGCTCCGCCAGCCGGAGCCGCGCCTCCACGTCCTCCGGCGTCACCCGGATGTGATCCTCGAAGTACTCCGCGGCCTCGCGGTACTGCCCCCGCACGATCAGCACCTCCTGCCGGGGATACGACGGCGGCGCGGCGATGTTGCCGGCGCCCATCACCATGTTGGTGAAGCCGACCGCGGTCCGCGTGGTGCCGTGGTAGATCGCGAAGATGCCGGCGACGGTGAGCGGGACGTCGAGCAGGATGAGGAAGGGAAAGAGCCAGCCGGGGAGGACGCCGCGGACGAACGTGAGGAAGGACCACAGCGCGCCGAGGAGCGCGAAACAGGCGGGGCCGAAGAACACCGTGACGCGCAACAACTCCGCGCGGGCCGCCTGATCGGTTTCGGGCGGGCCCTGCACCGCGGGCGGCGCGGGCGCGGGGCGTTTCAGCGGCTCGTGCACCACGGCGGGCAGGAGGTCACGGAAGGAGGAGATTTGCGCCGGAAACCGCGCCCCCGCAAGTTGCGTAGGGGGTGGAAAGGAGTCTCTTCACATGCTCGGCTTGATTGTCGCAGGGGTGGCGTTGGGGGGCGGGTTCCTCGGCACCCGGAGCTTCGTGCGCCGCCGGCTGCGCTTCGTGGACGCGGTTCGCAAACCCGCGGCCCCGGTGGTGGCCGGGGTGGTGGCGACCGCCGTCGCGCTTCCCATCGCCGCCCTTCCCATCATCACCATCGGCACCGCCGTGGCGTTCGGCCTGGGCGTGGCCGGCGGCGTGGCGAGCGGCCGTAACGCGCCGCCCGACTGATCACACCACCCTGAGCTCCAGGGAGCCGGTCCGCTCCGGCTGTCCCGCCACCGCCCGCAGCGCCTTGACCGCGTCGCGGGCGAAGGTCTTGCCCGACGCCCGCTCGATCTCCTCCAGCGCGCTCCAGCGCGGAAACGCCGGCCGCACCGGGGTCGGCATCTGCAGGGTCTCGAACGCGTCCGCCACCGCCAGCACCTTCACCGTGGCCTCGAGCGGCAGCGTGTCCGGGTCCCAGTCCTCGCCCACGATCTCGTAATAGCGCCCGTAATCGGTGATGATGGTGGCGGCCCCGTGCATCGCGCGCGCCACCGGGACCTTGTCGTCGCTCACCGAGCGGGAGAGGAGCGCGAGGAGCCGCTGGTCCCGCGTCCCCACTTCGTGCAGCAGCGCGGCGACGCGCAGGTTCTCGATTTCCCCCTCCGGCAGTCTCAGCTCCCGCGCGATCGCGACCGCCACCTCGGACACGCGATGACTGTGCCCCTCCTGGTTGCGCTCGGTGGACTCGAGGTGGAAAGCGAGCAGCTCCAGGGTGGCGAGGTACGCGTTCTTGATGTCGTCGGCCCGGCGCGAGCGCTCCTCGGCGAGCCGCCCCACCACATCGCCGGTGAGGATCAAGAACCCGGCCCAGGGCACCACGTGAAAGAGCGCCACCGCGGAGAGTCCGGCGGGGCCATCCAGCCCGTTCGTCGCCTGGGAGAAGAAGACCAGGGTGACGATGAGCACCGCGGCGCCGACCGCGAACCGCCGGCCGCCGTAGAAGCCCGCGAGAATGACCGGGAGATAGTAGAAGCTCAGGAAGGCGAGCTTCTCGTCGATCAGGAAGTTGGTGGCGAGCATCGCCAGCACCAGGACGAGCACGAACGCCCGCTCGAAATGGCGGAAGACGAAAGACTTAGCACGCTCCAACACCGTGGTGTGAAGCACTCGTTGCTCCTTCGGATGTCGGTTGGGGCGCAACGGAAATTGTGGCTCGGCCTGGTGATCTGCAAGCGGAGTCGCGGCCGGGAGCGGCGCCGTCCGGGCTAACTCGCGTCGGCGTTGAAGGATAGAATTAGCGGCCCGGAGTGTTGGGCAGGTAGGAGGAGCGGTTCCACCCGTTGGAGGAGGACGCGCGTGATGCTCGCCGGGATCGGAGTGCAAGCGGCGGATACCGCCGCGCAGATGATGTCGGAAGGGTTCGGCCACGGCCTCATGGCCCTGGTGCCGGAGCCGGTGTACCTGGTGGTGCACGCGGCGCTGGCGCTGGTGGCGATCTGGCTCTGGCGGAGGGCGGGCCGCCCCGCGTTCCTGCTCTTCTTCGTGGCGGAGGTGCTCTACCTCACCTACCACCTCCACGTCCTCGATTTCCACTTCGCCCACACCATCGCCGAAGTCTGCGACGCGGTGGCGTTCATCTGGCTCGGCATGGGAGCCGGGTCCAAAGCCTAGGTCAGGTCCGGAGCGCGCCCCGAACGTTCGCGGGATGGAACGCGACGATCTCGGGGCGCGCCACCCCGGCCTTCACGTAGGGATCCTCCGCCAGCACCGCTTCCAGCGCCGCGCGGTCCGGCGCGGTGGCCACGAGGACGCCGCCCGCGGGCGGATCGCGCCGCGCCCAGGCGCGCACCAGGCCCTTGGCCGCCCACGCTTCCAGATGCTTCACGTGATCCTCGCGCACCCGGTCCACGTCCGGGAGGGGCTTGGTGTAATTCATCAGGACGACGAAGAACATGGCGACCTCGTAGCCGGGGCAGGAGCGAACCGGAAGCGGCGGATAGCGGGAGTAGGCGGGATCGGACTCCGATCGCAAACAGCGGAAGAACGTCGAGCCCTGACGGTTGGTGGTGGCGCGCGTCCAGCGGCAGGTGAAGCAGAGGCCCACGTCGGGTTCCACCGTCGTCCTTTCGTCCCGCACCCCAAAAGCTGGCGTCGCCTTCCCCGGGGAGCAAGATTACACGTCCAATGACCGACGCCCTGGCGCAGATCGCGCTCTTCGTCAACGACGAGTCGGTTCCGGTCGCCTTCGCTCCCCACAAGACTCTGCTCGAGGTGCTGCGTGAGGACCTGGGCCTCACCGGGACCAAGCACGGCTGCGAGCTGGGGGAGTGCGGGACCTGCACCGTGCTCCTGGACCAGGTCCCGGTCCTGTCCTGCCTGGTGCTGGGCGTGGCCTGCGCGGGCCATCGCGTGAAGACCGTCGAGGGGATGGCGCGGAACGGGCGTCTCCACCCCCTCCAGGACGCGTTCGCCGAGGTCGGCGCCGCCCAGTGCGGTTACTGCACGCCCGCCTTCCTGCTCGCGGCCGAGGCCCTCCTCGGCGCCAATCCCCGTCCCTCGCGCGACGAGATAAAAGAAGCGCTCGCAGGCAACCTCTGCCGCTGTACCGGTTACATCAAGATCTACGAGGCGGTGGAGCTCGCGGCGGCCCGGATGCGCGGCGAGACCGCGAAGCCGGCGGAGGAGACGCTCTATGGCCGGCGGTAGGAAAAAACCGGCGGCAAGAAGAAAGGACTCGAAGGAAGAGCGCCCCGCCGCGCTGCGGGTGGTGGGCAAGGCGCACCGCAAGGTGGACGCCACCGCCAAGGTCACCGGCGAGACGCTGTTCGCCGACGACCTCGCGCTCCCGCGGATGCTCTTCGGCAAGCTGCTCCGCTCGCCGCATCCCCACGCCCGCGTCCTTTCGGTGAACGTGGAGGCCGCGGCCCGGGCGCCCGGCGTCCTCGCGGTGCTCACCGGCCGCGATCTGCCGGTCCCCTTCGGCATCCTCCCCGTGAGCCAGGACGAGCATGCGCTCGCGCTCGACAAGGTGCGCTTCGTGGGCGACCCCGTCGCCGCCGTCGCCGCGACCAGCGAGGAGGCCGCGACCGCGGCGCTCGACCTCATCCAGGTCCGCTACGAGGTCCTCCCCGCGATCTCGTCGGCCGAGGAGGCGGTGGCCCGCCCCGAGCCGCGGATCCACGACTACGGGCATTCGGGGAACCTCCACAAGGTGATCAACCTCGAGTTCGGGGACGTGGAGGCGGGTTTCGCCGAGGCCGACCTGGTGCGCGACGACCTCTTTTTCTTCGAGGGCAACACCCACCTGCCGATGGAGCAGCACGCCGCGCTCGCGCGCTACACGGCGGACGGCAAGCTCACGCTCTGGAGCTCGACCCAGACGCCGCACTACGTGCACCGCGCGCTGGCCAGGGTGCTCGACCTTCCGGCCGCGAAGATCCGCGTCATCGCCTGCCCCAACGGCGGCGGATTCGGCGGCAAGAGCGACCCCTTCAGCCACGAAATCGTCGCCGCGAGGCTTGCGATGGTCACCGGCCGGCCGGTGAAGATCACCCTCACGCGCGAAGAGGTGTTCTACTGCCATCGCGGGCGCCATCCCACGCTGATGCAGGTGAAGACCGGCGTCACCAAGGACGGCGCCATCACGGCGATGCACTTCAAGAGTCTGCTGGATGGCGGCGGTTACGGCTCGTACGGCGTCGCGAGCACCTACTACACGGGCGCGCTGCAGACCGTCACCTATCGCGTCGAGCGCTACCAGTTCCAGGGGGCGCGGGCGTTCACCAACAAGGCGCCGTGCGGCCCCAAGCGCGGTCACGGCACGCCCCAGCCCCGCTTCGCGGTCGAGGTCCAGCTCGACAAGATCGCCGAGGACCTGAAGCTCGATCCCGCGGAGCTCCGGCTGCGGCACCTGGTGCCGGCCAACTCGGTCACCGCGAATTACCTGCGGGTGGGCTCCATGGGACTCGGGGCCTGCATCCGGAAGGTGGTCGAGGGCGCGGGGTGGAAGGAGAAATTCCGGAAGCTCCCGCCGGGGCGGGGCGTGGGGCTCGCCTGCTCGAGCTACCTCTCCGGCGCCGGGCTCCCCATTTACTGGAACAGCATGCCCCACTCCGGCGTCCAGCTGAAATGCGACCGCCAGGGCGGGGTGACGGTGTTCTGCGGCTCGACCGACATCGGCCAGGGATCGGATTCGATCCTCGCCTACATCGTGGCCGAAGTGCTGGGGGTGGATCCGTTCTCGATCGCCGTCGTCACCGCGGACACCGATCTGACTCCCGTGGACCTGGGCAGTTATTCCTCTCGCGTCACCCTGATGAGCGGGAACGCCGCGCTCCAGGCGGCGGAGCGGGCGCGGGAGATCATCGCGCGGCACGCCGCGGCGAAGCTCGAGATCCCGGGGGAGCGGGTGGTGTTCGCGGACGGGAAGGTCTTCGACGCCGGGGACCCGACGCGGGCGCTCACCTTCGCCGAGGCGGTGCAGGCGGCCGAAGCGGCGGAAGGGACGGTCGGCACGGTGGGCTCCTACACCCCGCCCAAGAGCCCCGGGCGGTACCGCGGAGCGGGCGTGGGCCCCTCCCCCGCGTATTCGTACAGCGCCTGCGTGGCCGCGGTGGAGGTGGACGCGGAGACGGGCATCGTGCGGGTGCCGAAAATCTGGATCGCGCACGACGTGGGGCGGTGCATCAACGCCGCGACGGTGATCGGGCAGGTGGAGGGCTCGGTCTACATGGGGCTGGGCGAAGCGCTGATGGAAGAGATGGCCTACCGCGGCGACCGGAACACGATGCACAAGATCCCGAGCCTGCTCGAGTACAAGAGTCCCACCACGCTCGAGATGTGCGACGTGGTCACCTACATCATCGAGGACCCGGATCCCAACGGGCCCTTCGGCGCGAAGGAAGTGGGACAGGGCCCGCTGCTGCCCGTGATGCCGGCGGTCGCGAACGCGGTCTACGACGCCGTGGGCGTGCGCGTGGACGAAGTCCCGATCACGCCGGAAAAGGTGTTGAAGGCGTTAAAGCGGAAGGCGAAGGGTGAGGCGCCGCGCCATGGACCGTCGGCGTTCCCCGAGATCGACTGGGGCGAGGCCTCGCGGGTACCGCCGCCGTGGGAAGGCGGGGACGGAAGCGAGAGTACCGGAGCCCCGCGCGTACGCCCGGGGTCAGCCGCGGCGGAGCGGCAGCACTAGTGCTCCGGCTCCCTTCCTTCACCTACCTCGAGCCCCGGACGCTGGGCGACGCACTGAAGATGAAAGCGGACGCGGGGCCGGCGGGCGCCTACGTCTCTGGCGGCACCGATCTCTACCCCAACATGAAGCGCCGGCAGCAGGAGCCGCGGGTGGTGATCTCGCTGATGGGAGTTCGGGACCTGACGGGAGCCGGAAAAGGGGAGTTGGGGAACGTGATTCCCGCGGGCGTGACCCTTTCGGCGCTGGCGTCATCCCGCGCCTTACGAGACTCGTATTCCGCCGTCGCAACGGCCGCCGAGCTCGTCTCCACGCCGCTCCTGCGCAACATGGGCACCCTGGGCGGCAACCTCTGCCTCGACACCCGCTGCAACTACTACGATCAGAGTTACGAGTGGCGGAAGGCGATCGACTTCTGCATGAAGAAGGACGGCGCGATCTGCTGGGTGGCGCCGTCGTCGCCGCGGTGCTGGGCGGTGAGCTCCTCGGACGTGGCGCCGGTGGCGGTGGCGATCGGCGCCGAGCTCGAGCTCGCGGGACCGGGGGGCGAGCGCGTCGTCCCGGCGGCGCGGTTCTATCACAACGACGGCATCAACTACCTCACCAAGCACGCGGACGAAATCCTGGTCCGGGTCCGGCTCCCCGCCCCCGGCGGCTGGGACGCCGCCTACCACAAGCTCCGGCGGCGCGGCGCCTTCGATTTTCCGGTGCTGGGCGTGGCCGCGTGGGTGTCCTGGGAACGCGGCACGCGGAACGCGGCACTCGGAACGGTCCGGGACGCCCGCATCGTGCTGGGCGGCGTCGCGAGTTATCCGCAGGAGATTCCCGAGGCCGGGGCCGCGCTCCGTGGGACCTCACTCGACGACGACGCCATCCACGCCGCGGCCGAGGCCGCCTTCCGCCCCTCGAAGCCGATGGACAACACCGACTTCGATCTCTCCTGGCGGAAGCAGATGACCCGGGTCTACGTGCGGCGGGCCCTCCAAGAACTTCGCGAGCGGCCGGCCCGTTAACCCCGAGGCGCCGGCGCGAGGGAAACTCCTCCGGGTCCTGGGCCCCGCCTTCGGGCTCGCCATCGGCGTCGGCGCCACCATCGGCGCCGGCATTCTCCGCACTCCCGGCGACATCGCCGCCCGGCTCCCCGACGCCCGGTGGATCGTGGGCGTGTGGGTGGCGGGCGCGCTCTACAGCGTCGTCGGCGCCGGGATTTTCTCCGAGCTCGGCACCGCGATCCCGCGCTCCGGCGGGATGTACGTCTTCTCCCGCCGCGCCCTGGGGGGCTTCGCCGGATTTCTGGTCGGCTACACCGACTGGGTGGACATCTGCGCCGCCAACGCCGCGCTCGCCATCGTGGTGGGCGAATACAGCGCGGTGCTGTTCCCGGCGCTCCTGGGGCGGGAAATGCTGGTGGCGCTCGTCACCATGCTCGGCCTCGCGGCCTTGAACTGGCGGGGAGTGCGCTGGGGCGACCGGATCCAGCAGGGCACCACGTTCCTCAAGACCCTCGCGTTCGTCGCGCTCATCGCCGCCTGCTTTCTCATCCATCCCGCGGCGATCCCGGCGCGGGTGCCGCCGCCGTTCCCCGGGGGATGGCGGCTCGGCGCCGCCCTGCTGCTCGTGATGCAGGGCGTGATCTTCACCTACGACTGCTACTACTACGTGGTCTATTCGTCGGAGGAGCTGCGCGACCCCGGCCGGGCGATTCCCCGCGCGGTGTTCGCGTCGGTGGGACTGATCGCCGCGATCTACCTGCTCCTCAACCTCGCCTTCCTGCGCGTGGTGCCGGTGGGCACGATGGCGGGGGATACGTTCGTGGGCGGCACGGCGGCGCGCGCGGTCTTCGGCGCCCTGGGAGACGCGGGGATCCGGCTCCTCGTGATCGTCTCCATTCTGGGCACGATCAACGCCTACATGCTGGCGGGCCCCAGGGTCCTGCTCACGATGGCGCGGGACGGGCTGGTGAGCCACCGCACCCTCGCCGTGAACGCAGGCGGGACGCCGACCGCGGCCCTGCTCCTCTCGGCGGTGGTGTCGCTGGCGTTTCTCCTCACCAAGACCTTCGACCGCGCGCTCGCGATCATTTCCTTTTTCATCGTCTTCAACTACGGGCTCTCGTTCATTTCGCTCATCGTGCTGCGCCGCCGCGAGCCCGACCTGCCCCGCCCCTACCGCGCCTGGGGCTACCCCTGGACCGTGGGCGTCGCGGTGGGCGGCGCCGTCCTGTTCCTCGGCGCCGCCCTGATGAGCGATACCACCAACAGCCTGATCGCGCTCGGCGTCATCGCCGCGAGTTACCCGGCTTACCGCCTGGCGCGCTCCGGCGGCTAGGTGGCGAGGCCCTCCACGTCCTTCACCGCGCGCTCCAGGATTTCGGCGATCTTCTTGCGGAGCGATTCATCCTTCGAGTTGGGACGCATCCCCACCCGGTACACCACGCGCACCAGCCGCCCGATGCCGCGGTTCACCTCCACCATCGAGCCCCCGACCACTTCGTCCACCGCTTCCTTGACGCGGTCGAAGATCTCCTCGACCAGGTCCTTGTGCTCGTCCAGGAACTTCCGGCCCAGGTCGGTGATCTCGTAGACCTTCTTGCCGGCGACGTCCTTGGCGGAGACCAGGCCCTCGTCCTCGAGCCACTGGAGGGTGGGGTAGACCGAGCCCGGCGAGGGCGAATAGCAGCCGTGCATCCGCTCTTCCAGCTCTTTCATCACCTCGTAACCGTGGCGCGGCTTGTCCTTCAAGAGCTTGAGGATCACGTATTTCATGTCCCCCGAGCCGAACCAGTTGCGGCGACGGGGCCCGCCGCGGAACCCCCAGCCCCGCGGCCCGAAACCGAATGCTCCTTCCCAGCGCATGGGTCCTCCTGACTTTACGTAGTTACGTCACGACAGGTCGAGATATTACGTTACGATACATCTGGACGATATATCGCATAACGTCTCACGTCAAGACGTCCACGGCAAAGCCGGTGGCCCGCTCCCAGGCCGACCGTTGCGGACCGCGACGAAAGGCGCGCCGTTCCTTGCCGATCTCGCGGCGCCGCCCTATCGTCTGTCGCGACGATCGGCCGTCACCGATCGCCGCTGCCGTCCCGTGGCCCCTGTCACTCCAGCTCGAGGGTAGCCGCATGCGACTTCGCTGGGCTTCGCTTCTCATCGGCGGCCTGTTGGTCGCCGCCGGATGTTCGGACTCCCGGACACCGACGCAGCCGGGGAACCCCGACTTCGCCCTCCAGCAATCGAACCACCACATCATGCTGCCTCGCGGGCTCGCGCCGGCGTTGACCAACGAAGCGAAACCCGGCGGGGGCGGGCACGGCGGCGGAGGCACCGGCATCTTCTATCACGGCGGGCCGGTGCTCGTCACGACCAACGTGGCGGCGATCTATTGGGCCGGTTCGACCATCTACACCGGCGGGCCCGCGCCGGGCTCCCGGGGCACCGGGGCGCAGGACGGTTCGCTGGTCGGCTACTTCCTCCGCAGCCTCGGCGGCTCGGGGTACTTCAACATCAACTCCACGTACTTCAACGGCTCGGGCACGCACGTCCAGAACAGCGTGACCTACACCCAGTTCTGGGCGGCGAACAACAACGTCCCCGCGCCGGGCGCCTCGGTCTCGGACGCTGCGGTGCAGGCCGAAGTGATCTCGGGATTCTCGAGCGGCAACCTCACCTTCGATTCCAACACCCTGTACGAGGTGTTCAGCGGTCCCGGCGTGAACCTGGGAGGCGGGTTCGGTTCGTCGTACTGCGCCTACCACGGGCACTTCAGCTGGAACGGCAACGACGTGAAGTACTCGGTGATGCCGCACGATTACGATTTCCCCAGCGCCTGCGCGGCCCTCTCCGGCTCGCCCAACAACGACTTCGCGGCGGACGCCGAGGTGAACACCCTGGCGCACGAGACCGAAGAGACGACGACCGACGAGGACCTGAACGCCTGGTACGACCGTCGGGGCAACGAAAACGCCGACAAGTGCGCCTGGACCTTCGGCACCACTTACACCACGTCCAACGGCGCCGTGGCCAACGAGAACATCGGCGGCAAGGACTGGCTGATCCAGCGCAACTGGGTGAACGCCGGAAGCGGCGGCTGCCTCCAGACCTACCCCTAGCCGAACCCGCAACCGGTGACCGGGCGGCCCGCCATCGCGGCGGGCCGCTCCTGCTTTCGGGACCCTCGCGCGCGCCCGATGCGGCGCTACCTTCATCCCCGACCCGAACCGAGGATCCCAGGACCCGTGCGTCTCGCGCCCCTCGCCCTTCTCGCCGTCCTCCCCGTCGCGCCGCTGTCGTCACAAGGCTTCGATTTCTACACCCGCGGCCCCTACCGCCCCGCGGTTCCGCGCCCGGAACAGATCACGGGATACCCGGCGGGCTCCGGACAGACGATGTACGCGGTTCTCCAGCACTATCTGGACACGCTGGTGGCGACGGCCCCGGAGCGGGTGCGCATCGAACGCTGGGGCGAGACCGACGAGCACCGGCCGATCCGGGTCCTCATCATCTCCGACCCGGCCAACCTGGCGCGGCTCGACGAGATCCGCGCCGACATGGCGGCGCTCGCCGATCCGCGGAAGACCACGCCCGCCCGCGCCGCGGAGATCGCCGCCAGGGACCCGCTGGTGGCGCTCTTTCAGTACTCGGTGCACGGCGACGAGCCGGCGGGGCTCGAGGCGGCGATGCAGGTCGCCTACCAGCTCCTCGCGTCCGACGAGCCGGCGACGCAGGACATCCTGAAGAAGGTGGTCCTGGTGCTCAACCCCTCCGCCAACCCCGACGGCCACGAGCGCTTCGCGGCCTGGTCCAACTCGGTGGCGGTCGGCGCCGACGACCCTTCCGCCCTCGAGCACGGTGAGCCCTGGAGCGTGGTGGGCCGCTTCAGCCACCTCCGCTTCGACATGAACCGCGATCTCCTGGCGCAGAGCCAGCGGCCGGTGCAGGCGATGGTCGCGGGGCTCCTGCGCTGGCACCCGCAGGTGTTCGTGGATCACCACAGCACGACGCCGACCTTCTTCTTCCCGCCGGACGCGCCCTCGGTCAACCTCAATCTGCCGGCGCAGTCCGCGAAATGGTTCGAGACCTTCGGCCGGGGGAACGCCGCCGCCTTCGACCAGAACGGCTGGCAGTACTTCGTGCGGGACGAGTTCGACTTCTTCTACGTGGGATACTGGGACGAGTGGGCCACGTTCCAGGGCGCGAGCGGCATGACCTACGAAACCGACGGCGGGCCCGCCCTCGCCCAGCGCCGCGATGACGGCACCATCTCGACCTTCCGGGACGGCATCGCGCACCACTACGTGGCCTCGCTCGCCACGCTCGCCACCGCCGCCGCCAACCGCCAGCAGCGGATCTCCGATTACTACGACTTCCGCCGCTCCGCGATGGACGAGGCGCGCACCGACCGGATGAAGAAGGTCATCATCGAGCCGGGGAGCGACCCCGGCATGGCGGCGCACGTGGCCGGCCTCCTGACCCGCGACGGCATCGAGGTGACGCGGCTCTCCCAGCCCGCGACCTCGGCGCTCGCTCATGCCTACCTGGGCGGCGCCGCGGGACGCCACACCTTCCCCGCCGGCAGTTACGTGGTGGATCTCTCCCAGCCGCAGCGCCGGCTCGCCAAGGCGATCCTCGAGCCCCAGCCGGAGCTGCAGCACGATTTCGTGGCGGACATGCTGGCCCGCTACCAGCGCAACCACCGCCGCGGCGAAGACGCGGACAAGGAGGGCTACGGCTTCTACGACATCACCGCCTGGGCGCCGCCCTTCACCTTCAACCTCGACGCCTACTGGACCGAGGACGCCGTGGCCACCACCGGGGAGGCGCTGACCGACACCGTGCTCCCGGCGCCCGCGGCCCCGGCGCGCGCGGCCTCGGCCTACGCCTTCACCGACGACAACCTCGCGGGCGTGCGCCTCGCGTTCCAACTCCTCGCCGAAGGTTTCAAGGTCGCGATGGCCACCCGCCCCCTGCGCGCCGACGGACGCACCTGGCCGCGCGGCACCTTCGTGGTGCGCATCCAGCGCAATCCTCCCTCGATTCACGACCGGATCGCGGCCCTGGCGCCGGCGCTCGGCGTCCCGGTGACGCCGGTGCAAAGCGCCTTCGCGGACACCGGCCAGGTCGGTGTCGGCTCGGGAAACGTGGTCAGCGTGCACGCGCCGGCGGTGCTGGTGGCGGCGGGGGACGGCGTCTCCCAGACCAGCTTCGGCGCGGTGTGGCAGTTCCTGAAGGAGATGGGACTCCCGTTCACGCCGGTGCCGCTGGCGCGCCTCGGCGGGATGGACGACCTCGCGGCGTACAACGTCCTCATCATCCCCGACGGCGGCGCCGGCCGGATGCGCCGGGAGCTCGGTGAAGGCGGGATTCGCGCGCTCAAGACTTGGGTGGGGTCGGGCGGCGCGCTGATCGGGTTCGGCGGCGCTGGCGAGCTCGCGGCGAACAAAGACGTGGGCCTGTCGACGCTGTCGGACGTGGGGGACAGCGCCAAGGCCGACACCACGCCCCCGGGCACCGTGCCCCAGCTCTCGTCACCGACGGCGCCGTCCAAGGAAAAGCCGGAGGAGCTGCCGGGGTCGATCTTCCGGGCCACCCTCGACCGCACCCACTGGCTGACCGTCGGTTACGAGCAGGACCAGCTGCCGGTCTTCCTGGACGGAGGGACGTTCTGGAAGCGCTCCCGCGCCGGCGCCAATCCGGTGGGATTCGTCGGAGACTCGCTGACCCTCTCCGGCTTCACCTGGCCCGACACCGAGCGGCTCCTCAAGGGCACCGCCTGGGCGGTGGTCGAGAACCAGGGCGACGGCCACGTGGTGCTGTTCCTGTCGGACCCGTTCTTCCGGGCCTTCTGGCGGGGGCCGGCGCGGCTGGTCACCAACGCGATGCTGCTCGGCCCCGGCCGCTAGCGACGAAAAGGGGCCGCGGCGTCCGCCGCGGCCCCGACCCGCTCTTCACCATTGCCGCTTCAGATCGACGCCATCGCGGCGTGCCGGGCCATCTCGCGGAGGTGGCCCTGCCAGCGCCGCATGTCCGCGCGCTGACTCTCGAGGCTCTGCCGCAGGCGCTGCTGGAGCTCGCTCCGCATCTCCTCCATCGCGCTCGGCATCCCCTGCTCGTCCGGCTGGTGCTCGCGCTGGGCGCGCGGCTGCCGGCGCCACATGGTCTCGGGCTTGGGCACCGTCCAGGTGACGCTGATCCGCTTCTGCTTGCGCATCACGTCGAGCTGCACGGTCTCGCCGACTTCGTAGGAGCGGAGGATCCGCATCGCGTGCGAGGGCGAGGTGGGCTTCCGGCCGCCGATGGCGAGAATCACGTCGCCCGCCTTGAGCGGGAAGGTGGAATCGGCGGCGGCCTTCACCACCAGAATGCCGTCCCGGGTGCCGAAGTAGTCGCCCAGGTCCGGATTCATGGTGACGAGCTCCATGTCGTTCCAGCTGTCGCCGAAGCTGAAGTTGAAGTTCATCCCCGGCATGTCGCCCATCATCGGGCCGACCATCGGCGTGGGATCGACGGAGATCCGGGGAATGGTGATGCTGTAACTCCCGCCCCCCAGGTCCTGGGCGACGAGCGTGGTGCTCTTGGCCGCATCGCCGTGACGGTACTCGATCTTCACGGTATCGCCCGGGTCGAGCGCGTGCGCCAGCTCCACCAGCTTCATGCCCGGGCCCGACTCGTCGTCGTCCTCGGCTTTGAGCCCCGCCAGCGCGGTGCCGTTGAACTTGGTGATGATGTCGCCCACCGCGAGGCCCGCCTTCTCGGCGGGACCGCCCGGCGTCACCGCTTCGATGCGGGCGCCGAGTTTGTCGGCGTCCGCGTCGGCGGCGGTGTTGACCACGACGCCGATGCGGCCGTGTTCGCTGGAGCTGAAGGCGTAGGCGCGGGGCGCGAGCTCGGGCCGCGGGGTGCGCGCCGCGCGGGGCGGCCGCGGCGCGGGCGCCGGCTCCTGAGCGGTGATGCCCGCCGGCGCGGCGGTGAGGACGGCGAGTGCGGTGATCAGTGCGTGCTTCATATGAATGCGATCCTCCCCGGATCTAGAGCCCGACGTAGGCGGCGCGAGTGACACGAACGTTCAACAGCTTCTGCATCAGATCGACCCGCTGGCGCCACAGCTTCGCCAGGTCGGGCGCGGCGCCGTCCGCCTGGGCGGCCGACAGCCGCACCAGCTCTCCGTCGATCGCGGCGATTTGATCCTCGATCTGCGCGGCGAGGGCGGCCGACTGGCCGCTCACCACCCGCGAATCCGGATCGTATTCCTGCAGGGTGGAGTCGAGCACCGCGGACTGCTGCTTCGCCTTCGCGATTTCGTCTCCGTAGCTCCGGCGCAGGCCGATCGGCCACAGCAGGGCGAGCCCCGCCAGCGCGGCGGCGGCCGCGAGCCCCGAGAAGCGCATACGCCAGACCCGGCGCGAACGCGCCGCCACCACGGCCCGGCGGATCGCCGGCCAGCGGTCGCGGGGGGGCGTGAGCGCGGGCAGGGCCTTGAGCTGCGCCGCCCGCTGGTACAGCCGGTCCAGCTCCTCCCGGCAGGCGGCGCACTCCGCCAGGTGCGCGCGGGCCGAGCCCGAGGCCTCGTTCGCCTGCAGCGCGAGCAGGTCGTCCATCGTGCAGTGCGTCATCTCTGCTCCTCCCCGGTATCCAGCATCGTCCGCAGCCGCGCGTGCGCGCGCGCCAGCTGGGACTTGGAAAAGCTCACGGTCTTCCCCATCCGTTCCGCGATCTCCTCGTGGGTGAAGCCTTCCACGTCGTGGAGCCACACCACCGCCCGCGAGGTCTCCGACAGCCGCAGGAAGGCGCGCTCCAGATCGATCGCCAGTCCCACCGGCGTGCCGTGCCGCCCGGTCCCTTCGTCATCCAGCTCCTCCGTCGCCCGCACCTGCTCCCGCCGGATCTTCATCAGGGCCTTGGACGCCGCGATCTGCCGGATCCAGCCCCAGAGGTGCCCTTCCCCGCGGTACTGGGCGACGCTCTTCACCACCTCGAGGAATGTCTCCTGCAGCACGTCCTCCGCGTCCTCCGCGTTCCGGAGAATGCGGCGCGCGAGGGTGTAGACCGGCGTCTCGAAGGCGCGGTAGAGCGCTTCGAGGGCGTCCACGTCGCCGGCCCGGGCGCGGGCTACGACGATGTCTGGCACGGCCAACGCGATGGTCATTCCAGTCACTAAGTTAGATGCGGGACCCCCGCCCCGGCGTCGCACCGGAAACCCGCTTGGCGCGGGCCTTTTCCGCCTTGGCGCGAGGCCGCTTCCGGGTATCTTGAAGCCGATGACGACCGCCGCCGCCGCCACCGCGCCCGACCGCGACACCCTCCGCCTCTGGCTCCACCACTGGCAGGACGAGTCCGACGCCGCGGCGCTCTACCGCGTGCTCGCCTCCGAGGAGGCCGACCCCAAGAAGCGCGAGGTCTACGCCCATCTGGCGGCCGTCGAAGACAAGCACACCGCCCTCTGGGCCAAGCTGCTGCGCGAAAACGGCCATCCGGTCCCCGATGGGGCGCCCCCGTCCCTCAACGCCCGGGTGATGTCCTGGCTCGGCCGGCGGCTCGGCCCCAGCTACCTCCTGCCTCTCCTGCTCCGGGAAGAGGGCCGGGAGGTGAAGGGCTACATGGACCTGCACCGGGACTCGAGGGGCGCGGACGCGCGGGCGGTGTCGCTCACCCTGGCGCGGGAGTCGGCCCAGCACGCGGAGACCCTCGCGGGCCTCGCGGGGCGCTCCTCCGAGCCCTGGCATCAGGCCGAGTCCGGGGGCTTCCTCCGCAACGTGGTCTACGGATTCAACGACGGGCTGACCGCCAACTTCGGGCTGGTGGCCGGCGTGATCGGCGCGGCGGTGCAGCCCCACGTGATCCTGATCTCGGGCGTGGCGGGGATGATCGCGGACGCGCTCTCGATGGGCGCGAGCGGCTACCTCGCGGCGAAGAGCGAGCAGGAAGTCTACGCGCACGAGATCGCGATGGAGCGGGAAGAAATCCGGCTGATGCCCGAAGTGGAAGAAGAAGAGCTGGCGCTGGTCTACCAGGCGAAGGGGATCGGCCGGGAGGAATCGCGGCGGCTCGCGGCCGACGTGATGCGGGACCCGGCGCGCGCGCTGGACGAGAGCGTGCGCGAGGAGCTGAAGATCGGCGAGGCGCACGCGACGCCGTTCCGCGAGGGCTGGATCACGGGGACGGCGACGGCGGTGGGCGCGCTGATCCCGGTCGCGCCGTTCCTGGTCCTGCAGGGACAGGCGGCGGTCTGGGCGGCGTTTCTCGTTGCCATGCTGTCCCACTTCGCGGTGGGCGCGGCGCGCAGCTTCTTCACCGGCCGCGGGATCATTCGCAGCGGCATCGACATGTTCGTGGTGGGCCTGGGCGTCGCGGCCGTGGGATTCCTGGTGGGGGGGCTGGCGGCGAGACTCCTCTAGACCACGAAGTTGATCAGCCGGTCCGGCACGAAGATGACTTTGCGGATCGGGTTCCCGTCCAGGAACTTCCGCACCCCCTCGTCTCCCTCCGCCCGCTTGCGCACGTCGGCCTCGGCCGCGCCGCGCGGCACCGCGAGCCGGGCGCGGACCTTGCCGTTCACCTGCACCACCACTTCCACTTCCCCCGCGGCGGCGCGCGCGTCGTCCCAGGCGGGCCAGCGGGCGTCGAAGACCGAGGTCTCGTGACCGAGCGCGGCCCACAGCTCCTCGGCGAGATGCGGCGCGTACGGCGCCAGCAGGAGGACCAGCGGCTCCACCCCGCTCCGGGCCCGACAATCCGCGTTCCGCAATTCGTTCACGTACTCCATCATCGCGGCGATCGCGGTGTTGTACTGCAGGCCCTCCGTATCCTGGGTCACCTTGCGGATGGTCTGGTGGAGCTTGCGGTCGACCTCGGACGGAAGGTCCTCCCGCTTCCCCGCGCTCACGCCCGGGGTTAGCGCCGCCTCCTGGCCGAGGGTCCACACCCGCTCGAGGAAGCGGCGGACGCCGGTGATGCCCTCGTCGCGGAAGTCGCCGCCCTCCTGGAAGGGACCGAGGAACATCAGGTACATCCGGAACGCGTCGGCGCCCCACTCCTGGATGTAGGCGTCGGGGACCACGACGTTCCCGCGGGACTTCGACATCTTGGCGCCGTCCTTGATGATGAGCCCGTGGGCGCGAAGCTTCGGGAACGGCTCCTCGAAGGTCACGTGTCCCAGGTCCTTCAGGACCATGGTGACGAAACGGGAGTAGAGCAGGTGCAGGACCGCGTGCTCGTTCCCGCCGATGTAGGTCGTCACCGGAAGCCAGGTCCTGGTGCGGGCGGCGTCGAAGGGCCGGTCGCCGAACTCGGTGGACGGGTAACGCAGGAAGTACCACGACGAATCGAGGAAGGTGTCCGAGACGTCGGTCTCGCGGCGCGCGTCCTTCCCGCACTGGGGGCACTTCACGAAGTACCACTCCCGGTGGCGCGCGAGCGGGGAGACCCCGGTGTCGTCGGGGCGGAAATCCTCGATGAACGGGAGCTCGACCGGCAGGTCTTTCTCCGGCACCGCCACCGGCCCGCAGGCGTCGCAGTGAATGATGGGGATCGGCGGCCCCCAGTAGCGCTGGCGCGAAATGCACCAGTCGTGTATCCGGAACTGCACCCTGGGCGTGGCGAGGCCGCGGTCCGAGAGCCACTCCACGATCTTCCGCGCGCCCTCCGCGCAGGTGGAGCCGTCGAAGGGACCGGAGTTGACGAGCGTGCCCTCTTCGGACACGAGCGGCAGCGATTCCCCTTCGAGCCGCACCACCTGCCGGATGGGGAGCCGGAAGGCGGTGGCGAACTCGTGGTCCCGCTTGTCGTGGGCGGGGACCGCCATGATGGCGCCGGTGCCGTACTCCATCAGCACGTAGTCCGCGGTCCAGATCGGGATCGCTTCACCGGTGGCCGGGTTGCGCGCGTAGGCGCCGAGGAAGACTCCGGTCTTGGTCTTGTCGCCGACGCGGCGCGAGACCAGGTCCTTGCCCTCGATCTCGCGACGGTAGGCCTTCACCGCCGTCTGCTGTTCGTGGGTGGCGAGGCGCTCCACCAGCGGGTGCTCCGGCGCGAGCACCAGGTAGGTCGCTCCGAAAACGGTGTCGGGCCGGGTGGTGAACACCACGATCTTCGAGCCGTCCGGCGTCTCGAAGACCAGCTCCGCGCCCTCGCTCTTGCCGATCCAGTTGCGCTGGAGCGTCGCCGTGGAGGACGACCAGTCGAGCGTCTCCAGGTTCGCGAGGAGCCGCTCGGCGTACTTGGTGATCGCGAAGAACCACTGCTCCAGGAAACGCGGCTCCACCTTCACGTCGGGGTGGCGCTCGCAGTAGCCGTTGATCACCTGCTCGTTGGCGAGCACCGTCTTGCAGACCGGGCACCAGTTCACCGCCGCGCGCTTGCGCACCGCGAGCCCGGCCTTGAAGAGCTGCACGAAGAGCCACTGGGTCCACTTGTAGTAGGCCGGATCCGTGGTGGACAGCTGGTGGCGCCAGTCGAACATTCCGCCGAATCGCTTCAGCTGCTTCGTGAACGCGGCGATGTTCTTCGGAATCAGCTTGGCCGGATGGGTGCCGACGGTGAGCGCGTAATTCTCGCTGTGAATCCCGAAGGCGTCGAACCCGATCGGCTCGAACACGGTGAAGCCCTGCAGCCGCTTGTAGCGCCCGTAGATGTCCGCGCCGGTGAACGCGAACATGTTGCCGACGTGGAGTCCCTCGGCCGAAGGGTACGGAAACATCATCAGGTTGTAGAACGGCCGCGCCGGGTGATCCAACTCCGGCTCGTTGGTGTGGCGCTCGGCCCAGCGCGCCTGCCAGCGGGCTTCGACGGTCTGCGGATCGTAGGCGGGGACGGGCGGCATAAGTGTTTGAAACTAAACGGCCTTGCCCCGTCGCAAAACCCTCGGTAGCTTAGCGGCGCCACTCTCCATGGCCAGCCGCACCCAGCAGCTCCGCCAGAGCGTCCTCGTTACCGGCGCCGTCGCCGCCACCGCCCTCGTGGTGGTGCTCGCCATCATCGCGGGAAACACCGCCGGCCGGATCCTCAAGGCCCAGGCCGACGACCGGGGCCGGGACGTGGGGACCCGGGTCGCCGCCATCGTCACCCAGTACCTGCACGAGCGGCGCCACGAGGCCGAGGCGCTGGCGCTCTCGCCGGCGGTGGTCGCCGCCGCGGTGGACGCCGAGAAGACGGTCAGCGACCGCAACCTCACCAAGCTCGACATCCCGGCCCTGGAGCGGACCTTCAACCAGAGCCGCGCCCTGGGCGCGACGCCCGAGCTCGCGGCCTTCCTGCGCACCTACTCCCAGCGCTCGGATTTCGCCGAGATCTTCTTCACCGAGAGCCACGGGTACAACGTGCTCTCTTCGGACCGCACCTCGGACTTCGTGCAGTCGGACGAAGAGTGGTGGCAGCGCGCCCAGCAGGACGGGCTGTACGAGGGAGAGCCGACCTACGATTCGTCGGCGAGCGCGGTCTCCATGGAATACGACGTGGCGATCCGCGCGCCCCGGGTGGCCCGTCCCGTCGGCGTCCTCAAGGCGGTGTTCGCGCTCGACCACCTCTCCCGCCTGCTCGCGGCGGCGGACCTGGGCGGCGGGGCGTACCTCCAGGTGGTGGACGGGCAGGCGCGGATCGTGGTGGGACCCGATCCCAAACTCCTGCTCCACGCCCTCGACAACGAAGCGGTGATTCCGCGGAGCGACCGGCCGGCGGTGGTGGTGCTCGACGCGCCCCGCGGCGAAGAACTGGTGGTGTCGGTGCCGGCGAACGGCGGCAAGTGGTGGGTGCTGTTCCGCCAGCCGACCGCCACCGCGTACTCCGCCGCGCGCGCCACCCAGCGCACCATCTGGTTCGGGGCCATCGGGCTCCTGGCCATCGCGATCCTGATTCTCTGGGTGCTGGCGCGGCAGCTGCACCGCCGGGTGACGGAGCCGGTGCGCGCGGCCGGCGCGCTGGCCTCCCGGATCGCGAGCGGCGATCTCTCGACCACCGTGGTGTCGGCCCGGAGCGAGGCGGCGGAAGTGAGCGACTTGCTCGCGTCGGTGCACGCCATGGTGGTGGCCCTGCGCAAGCTGGTGGGCGCCATCCGCTCCGCCGCGGACGAAGCGGCCGCGATGGCGTCCGAGATCTCGGCGTCCACCGAGGAGATGAGCGCGTCCACCCAGGAAATGGCCGCCACCTGCCAGGACCTCACCCGGCGCGCCGCGGAGCAGGCCCAACTGGTGCGCGCCGCCGCGGACGACGCGGGAAAGATTCTCGCCATCGCCACCATCCTCGCGAGCGGGTCCGGCGAAGCGGCGCGGCGCAACGCCAGCCTCGCCACCCTGGCGCGCGAGCACAAGCAGCTTCTCGACGAGAGCACCAACCAGCTGGCGCGTCTCGGCGAGGAAGTGGACAAGGGCGGCCGGGAAGCCGAGGACCTGGCGCGCGCCTCGGCCGAGATTCAGAAATTCGTGACCCAGGCCAAGGCGGTCGCCACCCAGACCAATATGCTGGCGCTCAACGCCGCCATCGAAGCGGCCCGGGCCGGTCCGCAAGGCCGCGGCTTCGCGGTGGTGGCGGACGAAGTGCGCAAGCTCGCGTCGGTCGCCGCGGGGTCGGCGGGCGACACCGCGGACACCGTTCGCGGCGTGCTGGCGCGGGTCGAGAACACCCGCGACCGCCTGGCGCGCATCGCGCAGGCCGGCGCCGCCGCGCGGGGGGCCGCCCGCGCCGCGGCCGAGGGTCTCGCCACCGTCGCCAACGAAGCCGACGCCAACGACGTCTGGTCCAAGGAAATCGCGAACTCGGCGGGTGAGGTCCGGACCCTGGTGGAGGAAATCGCGGCGCGGCTCGCCACGGTGGCCCAGGGGACCGACAACCTGCTGGCGTCCGCCGAGGAGATCGCGGCGTCGTCGCAGGAGCAGTCGGCGTCCACGCAGGAGATCGCGTCGAGCGCGAACCAGCTGGCGCAGGCGGCCGACCACCTGACCGGCGCCGTGAAGACCTTCCGCCTGCTGTCGGACGAGGAGCCGCCCCCCGCGCCCGCGCCGGAAGCGCAGGCGGCGGACTAGCTACACCCCGAAGTTCGCCAGCCGGACCGAAACCACGTCCGGAAGGGCCTGCAGTTTTCCCATCACGCCGTCCACCGGCGGCTGATCCACGGTGATCGCCGCGAGCGCTTCGTCACCCGGCGTTCCGCGCCGGGCCTGATGCCAGCTCGCCACGTTGATGCCCGCTTCGCCGAGGAGGGTCCCCACCCTGCCGATCACGCCGGGGACGTCGCGGTTGCGGAGCACCAGCATCCAGCCTTCGGGCGCGACGTCCACCTGGAAATCGTCCACCCGGATCACGCGGCCCTGCGTCCCCGCCACCAGCGCCCCGGCGACGGCGATGCGGCGCTCGCCGGTATCGACGCGCACGCCGACCGTGGTGTCGAACCCCGGTTCCGCGACGCCCGCCGTGCGCGCGATCTTGATGTCCCGTTCTTCGGCGAGGAGCAGCGCGTTGACGAGCGACAGCGGCTCCACGTGGAGCGCGGACAGCACCCCTTCCCCCGCCGCGCTCGAGACCGGGCGCAGGGCGCTCTCGTCCTTGCCGCCGTACGCGATCCGTACCTCGCGCACTTTCCCCTCGGCGAGCGCGGCGGCGAGCCGGCCCAGACGCCGGGCGAGCGAGAGCAGCGGCGCGAGGCGCCGCAGCACGTCGCCCGAGATGCCGGGCACGTTCACGGCGGTCGAGAAGTCCTGCGCCAGCAGGGCTTCCCGCACCGCGGTGCAGATCTCGACCGCCACCCGGGTCTGCGCTTCCGCGGTGGAGGCCGCGAGGTGCGGCGTCAGGATCACGCGGTCCAGCTTCCGGAGCGGGGATTCGGCCGGCAGGGGCTCGACCGAAAAGACGTCCACCGCCGCGCCGGCGATCCGCTTCGCGGCTACCGCGGCCGCGAGCGCTTCCTCGTCCACCAGCTCGCCGCGGGCGGTATTGATCAGCACCGCCGTCGGCTTCATGAACCCCAGACGCTCGGCGTTGATGAGATGGCGGGTCTGCTCGGTGAGCGCGACGTGCATGGTGACCACGTCCGCGACCCGCAGCAGGTCGTTCAAGGGGAGCAGTTTCACCTGCATCTCGGCCGCCCGCTCCGGGGCGAGGTAGGGATCGTGCGCCACCACCGTCATCCCGAACGCGCGGGCCAGGCCGGCCACGTGCCCGCCGATCCGTCCCAGTCCCACCACGCCCATGGTCTTGCCGCGGAGCTCGGTGCCCTCGAAGCGCTTCCGATCCCACTCGCCGCGCCGCATCGCCGCCGCCGCGTCGGGAATGCGGCGCACCAGCGACAGCAGGAGCCCCATCGCGTGCTCGGCCGCGCTCACGGTGTTGGCGCCGGGCGCGTTCATCACCGCGATCCCACGGCGGGTGGCCGCGGGCACGTCGATCGTGTCCACGCCGATGCCGGCGCGGGCGATCACCTTGAGGCCGGGGGCGCGGGCGAGGAGCTCGGCCGTGACCCGGGTCTCGCTGCGGACCAGCAGGGCGTCCGCCGTCGCGAGCGCGCGCTCCAGCTCCTCGCGCGGCTTGCCGACCACGTCCACCACTTCGATGCCCGGCGCTTCCCGCAGGAGAGCGAGGCCCGCCTCGCCCACCTTGTCCGCGACCACGACGCGCTGGCTCACGCGATCGCCCGCTCCACCAGCGGCAGGAGCTGACCGAGCGCCTCCGGCGTGTGATCGCCCATGTGCCCGATGCGGATGGTCGAGTCCTTGAGGGCGCCGTAGCCCGAGCCGATGGTCCAGCCTTCCTTATTGAGCGCGGCGACCACGTCCTTCGCGCTCTTGCCTTGCGGGAGCCGGAGGCAGGAGACAGTCCAGCTGCGCCGGCCTTCCTGGGGCAGGTACGCCACGCGACGCTCCGCGGCCCAGGTCTCGACCTTCCGGCGCATCGCCTCGTGGCGCCGCCAGCGGGCCTCGATGCCGCCCTCGCGCTCGATGCGCTGCAGCTGCACGTCGAGCGCGTAGAAGAGCGAGATGGCGGGAGTGTTGGTGGGCTGGAACTTCGCCGTCGCCTGCTCGAAGCTCACCAGGTCGAAGTACAGACCGCGCGCGGGAAGGGTCTTGGCGCGCTCCACCATCCGCTCCGACGCCACGCCCAGCGCGAGGCCCGGCGGCAGGGCGAGCGCTTTCTGCGACCCGGTGAAGACGAAGTCCAGGTCCCAGCCGTCGGTCTCGACCGGCGAGCCGGCCATCGAAGTGACGGCGTCCACGAGGAGCAGGACGTCGTCGAACTCTCGCACCACTTTGGCGTACGCGGCCACGTCCTGCAGCACGCCGGTGGAGGTCTCCGAGTGCGCCACGGTGACCGCGTCCACGGGCGTCCGCTTCAGCGCGTCGCGCAGCATGTCGGGTTCGACCGCGGCGCCCAGGGGAACGTCGAGCCGGATGCATTCCTTGCCGGCCGCGGTGACCAGGTTGGCGAAGCGCTCGCTGAAGGCCCCGTTGACGACGGAGAGCGCGCGCCGCCGGACGCCGTTCCGCACCGCCATCTCCATGAATCCGGTGGCGGACGTGGTGCCGACCAGCACGTTGCGGCGGGTGCGGGCCAGCGCCTGGAGCCGCGGGGTCATGGTCTTGAGGATGGTCTCCATCGCCCCGGAGCGGTGGCCGATCATCGGCCGCGTCATGGCGGCAAGCACCTCGGGATGGACGTCGGTGGGGCCGGGGAGAAAGAAGCGCCCGAAGGCGGGGGCGACCGGAGCCGCCGGCGCGGAGGTCGGGGCGCTCATGCGGAGGCGCGCGCCAGCGCGTCCACCAGCCCGCCCTCCACGATTTCCTCGGTGCGGACCAGCCGCACGCCTTCTTCGCCCCAGGCCTTGAGCAGGTGCTCCCCGGTGTCGTGATCGATCGGCTTCATCGCGTCGGTCACCGCGAAGAGCCGGGTGTGCACCTCGCGCTCGAGGAGCCCTTCGATCGCCGCCTTGTTGCAGACGTCGGTGGCCACGCCGTAGAGGACGATGTCGTCGGGCGCGAGAGCGCCCAGCACCGCGTCCACGTTGCGGTTCGAGAACACGTCGAACTGGTGCTTGTGAAAGAGAATGTCGCCTTGGTGTTTCTTCACTTGGTCGGCCAGGGGCTGGGGATTTCGGGGGGCGGGTTCGAGGAGGAGCGCGTCGCGCAACGCGGTCTCGGGGATTTTTTTCTGGCCCGGCGTGCCGCGCATGCAGTGCGGCGGGAAGGTGGACGTCCAGTCGGGGTGATCCGAGATCTCGGTGTCGGCCGGGGTATGATCGTCCGCGCTCGCGACCACCGTGATTCCGTGGGCGTGCGCGTAGTCGGTGAGCCGTTTGAGGTTGGGGATGATGCGTTCGGCGTCGGGAACGTAGAGTTTCCCGTCCGCGTGCATGAAGTCGTACTGCGTGTCGACGTCCCAGAAAATCACCCTCGCCATCGCCCAGCTCCTCACACGGGAAACGTGGGAGGAATCTCTCCGGGCGTGCGGGAGGGTGTCAACCGGGACGCGGCCTGCGGCCGCGTTTACAGCTTCAACGCGACCGCGATTTCGTCGCAGCAGCTCTGGCGCGGACAGCGCGCGCAGTCGGCCCAGACCTTGAGCGGGAACTGGGTCCGGTCTTCCAGCCGGAAGCCCAGCCGGTAGAAAAAGTCGGGCTTGCGGGTGAGCGCGATGACTTCCCCCAGCCCGTGCTCGCGCGCCTCGGCCACCAGCGCGTCCACCAGCGCGCGGCCGACGCCCTTCCCCTGATAGTCGTCGCGCACCGCGAGCGCGCCGAGCTCGGCCAGCTCCCGGGAGTAGACCTTGAGGCCCCCGCAGCCCACGATCTCGCCGCCCACCGCTTCCACCACCACGTATTCCTTGATGTGCCGGCAGAGGTCGTAGTTGGACCGCGGGAGCAGGTCGCCGGTGGCGACGAAGGGCGCCATCAGGGTCTCGAGCTGGGGCACGTCGCTGAGCAGCGCCCGGCGCACCGCGATCGCGGGGTCGGGCCGGACGATGGACAGCGGGGCCGCGCTCACGCCAGCACTCCGTCCAGGATCGCCACGCCGCGCGCGAGATCCTCGGCCGAGATGACGAGGGGCGGCACGATCCGGATCACCGTGGGCCCGGCGGAGACGACGAGGAGCCCGCGCTCCCGCGCGGCCGCGATCACCGGCGCCGCCGGCTCGGCGAGCTCGATGCCCCACATCAGGCCGACCCCGCGCACGTCTTTCACCTTCGGCCGCCGGGACGCCAGCGCGCGCAGGGCGGCGCCAAGGATCTCCCCTTTTTTCCGCACCGATTCCAGGAACGCGGGCTCGGCGAGGGCGCGCAGGACGTCGAGCGCGACGCTCGCGACCAGCGGCCCGCCGCCGAAGGTGGTGGCGTGATCGCCGGGGCCGAGCGCGCCCGCCACCGCCTCGGTGAGCAGGATCGCGCCCATCGGGAGGCCGCCGCCGAGCGGTTTGGCGAGGGTGAGGAGATCGGGCGTCACGCCGGACGCTTCGCAGGCGAAGAGGGTCCCGGTGCGGCCCAGGCCGCATTGCACTTCGTCGAAGATCAGGGCCACCCGGCGGGCGGTGCACAGCTCGCGCAGATGGGCGAGGAAGTCCGCGGGCACCGGACGCACCCCGCCCTCACCCTGCACCGGCTCGACGATCACGGCGGCGGTGCGCTCCCGAGAAATCACGGCGTCCAGGGCGGCGCGGTCGCCGAGGGGGATGATGCCGATGCCGGGGACCAGGGGCTCGAAGGGCTTCCGGTAGTCGGGGCGGTCGGTCGCCGCGAGCGACGCGAAGAGCCGGCCGTGGAACGACCCCGAGAACGCGACGATGCCGGGCTTCCCCGTCCACTTCCGCGCGAACTTGAACGCGCCCTCGTTGGCCTCGGCGCCGGAATTGCAGAAGAACACCCGGTCCGCGAAGGAGCGATCGACCAGCGCCTCGGCGAGGCGCTCGCCGGGCTCGGTGCGGTAGAGATTCGAGGTGTGAACGAGGCCGGTCTCGAGCGCGCGCAGGACGGCGTCGCGCACTACCGGCGAGTTGTAGCCCAGCGCGTTCACCGCGATCCCGGCCACGAAGTCGAGGTAGCGGGTCCCGTCCTCGGCGATGAGCTCGACCCCGTCGCCCGCGGTGAACACGGGGCCCACGCGGGCATACACGCCCAGGAGGGCGTCCGTCACCGGCGCCGTCGTGGTCACGCGAGCTGGGTGCTGCGGGCGAGGATGCGGGTGCCGGCGGCCGGACCCGCGAGGAGCGAGAGGTCGCCGATGCGGACGCTCCGCGCGCCGCCCTCGAGGGCGCGCGCCGCCGCGCGAAGTTTCGCCGCCATGCCGTTGGACGCCACGCCGAGGGCGATGAGCTGCTCGGCGTCGGCGGCGGAGAGCGCCGGCTGGGCGACGCCGTTGACCTGGACCCCGGGCACGTCGGAGACGAAGAGCAATTCATCGGCGCCGATGGCGGCCGCCACCGCGGCCGCCGCGTCGTCGGCGTTCACGTTGTAGGGAACACCGGTGTGATCGGCCGCGGGCGCGGTGGGCGCGAGCACCGGCACGAACCCGGCGAGGAGCAGACTCTCGAGCAGCTCGGCGCGGACCCCGACGATCTCCCCCACGTGGCCGAACCCGCCGGGGAGGAGCCGCGCCGTGAGCACCCCGCCGTCCACGCCGGAGAGACCGATGGCGTCCACTCCGGCCCGGCGCAGCGCCGCGACGAGGAGCCGGTTCACCGGCCCCGCGACCACCATCTCCACCACTTCCGCCACCTCCGGCGTGGTGACGCGCAGGCCGTCCTTCTTTTCGACCGGCAGGCCCAGCTTGCGCGAGAGCGCCGACACCGCGCGGCCGCCGCCGTGCACCACCACCACCGGTCCCGCACCGGCAAGGGCGCGCGCGCACTCCGCCACCCACTCCGGGCGGTCGAGTTCGTTGCCGCCGATCTTGACGACGCGGATCAGCACACCAGCCCCGCGGTCTCGTCCAGGCCCAGCATCACGTTCATGTTCTGGATCGCCTGGCCCGCCGCGCCTTTCACCAGGTTGTCGATCGCGGCGATGACGGTGAGCCGCGGCCGGCGCACGTCGGCGACCGGCACCACGCCCAGCGCCACCCGGTTGCGGTAGACCACGTCGCGGAGCGCGGGGAGTCCTTCCTTGAGCACCATCACGCAGGGCTCGCCGGCGTAGGCCATCTCGTAGAGCCCGACCGCGGTCCCGCCGTCCAGCACCCGGGTGAGGGGCACGTGGATGGTCTCCAGGATCCCGCGCTTCACCGGCAGGAGGTGAGGCGTGAAGACCAGGTCCCCGGTGAATCCGCCTTCGCGCACCAGCGCCGCGCGAAGCTCCGGCAGGTGGCGGTGGGTGTTTCCCGCCGCGTAGGCGCGATAATCCTCGGCCACTTCGCCGAAGAGCAGCTCCCGTTTGGCGCTGCGGCCGGCGCCGGTGACGCCGGAGGCCGCGTCGATCACGATTTCGCGCGAGGCGTCGATCAGCCCCGCCTGCGCGAGGGGGATGAGCGCGAGAAGGGCGGCGGTGGGATAGCATCCCGGGTTGGCCACCAGCTCGGCGTCCCGCACCCGGCCCCGCGCGAACTCGGTGAGGCCGTAGACCGCTTCACTCGAGAGCCGGAAGTCGGCCGAGAGGTCCACCGCCCGGCGGCCGGCGGCGCGCGCTTCGTGGACGAAGCGGCCGGAGATGCCGTGGGGGAGGCAGGAGAAGACGATTTCGGCGGACGCGAGCGGCGCGTCCTCGATCTTCACCAGCTCCACGCCTTCCTGGCGCTCGCCGGCGGCGGAGGCGGCGGTGGCGAATGCGACCGAGGCCCCCGGGTGGCGGGAGAGGAGCCGCAGCAGCTCCTGTCCGGTGTAGCCGGAGGCCCCGAGCACGCCCACCGGGACCGATGCATTTATATTCATCGTAGCGGAAAATTATACATCCGCTCCGGCGCCGCAAGGGGCGTCAGTCCACCCGCTCGAGCCTCGGGTTGGGCCGGTAGGTCCGCCCCACCTTGGCGCAGGGCTTCCCCTCCACCCGCACCACGTCCGCCGTGAAGTCGAAGCGGCCCTGGAAGAGGCTCGACCCCACACCGTACATGTCCACCGGCACCCCCTGCTCCTCGAACTGCCGGATCTTTTCCACCGTGAACCCGCCCGAGACCACGATCTTCACCTTCCGGAACCCTTCCTTATCCAGGGCCCGGCGTACGTTCTCGACCAGCTGCGGGTTCACCCCGGTGGGGCGGAAGGTGCCCATCTGCGGGATCACCGAGCGGTCCACCAGCGTCTCCGAGGTATCGAGCCGGACGCCGTAGAGGCGGTCCCCCAGCGCGCGGGCCACCTGGAGCGACGTCCCCACGCAGTCGTTCTCGAAATCGACCAGGGTGATGAGCGCGGTTTCCGGGTCCGAATGCTCGGCGAACTTCTTCGACGCCAGCACCGTGTCGCCCCCGTAGGCGGCGATCAGGGCGTGGGGCACGGTGCCGATCCCCCGCGAGCCCCACCAGGACGCCTGCGCGTCCGTGGACACGCCGATGGCCCCCGCGATGTGCGCGGCGTAGCCGTCGCCGGTCTGCACCAGCCAGTGGTCGTGGCGCGCCGGGAAGAACATCACCTGCTTGGGGCGCGCCGCGTCCACCACCCGCCGGGTGTTGGTGCCGACCTTGGTGCGGCGCGCCAGCACGCCCAGGTACAGGGTCTCGAGGTTCGCGAACGCGTCGTAGGGACCCTCGATGGTGAGCACCGTCTCCCAGGGCGCGATCTCGTCGCCGTCGTACAGCGCGTACACCACCAGATCCTCCCAGCGGTCGGCGCAGAGCTTCAGCATGGCGATCGCTTCGTCGATGCCGCCCAGGTACGCCTCGGTCTTCGCGAAGACCTGCATCGTGACCGTGGGACGGTGGCGGTCCGCCTGCAGGACCTCGCGGGCGCGCACGAAATACTTGTCGGAGTAGTAGCCCTCCCGCATCCGGTCGACGGGGAGGTGGAAGATGGAAGGATCGAGACGCTTCCGGCGCGGCATCGCGCGGGGAATATCGCCGCTCAGCGCGCCCCGGGCCAGGCGAAGGTGACGAAGAGCGTGTCGCCGCCAGCCAACGGCACGCCGCGGGCGACGTTGTTGAGCCGCCCGCAGATCACCCGCGCCGGCGCCTGCCCCGCCGGATCGTTCACCCGGAGGCAAACCTCGTCCGCGCCGCGGGCCAGCACCCGGTCCCGCCCCGGGGGCGGGGGCTCGGGGTAGGCGAGCGCCACCTGCAGCATCGTCGCGGCCCCGGTGCCGCGGGAGAAGTCGATGGCGCGGGGCGGCCCATCGGGGACGAGATCGGCGACCCGGGGGGCGCTCACCGTGTCCCCCCGCTCGAGCGTGAGCGTCACCGTCGCCCGGCGCGGCCGGGCCACCGCCTCGGCCGTGAACACCACGTCCGGCTCCACCACCTCCACGGTCTCGGTGGGACGGGTGGCGCCCACCCCGGCGGTCCGGTCCACGGTCGCGAGGAGCCAGAGCGCGCGCCCGCCGCTCCGCGCCCGGCCGAAGGGCAGCACCCGCACCGCGCGCCCCCACCCCATCCGGGCCGCGCGCTGGTATTGGTCCTCGGTCCAGACCGGCAGGCCGTGCCGGGAACGGCCCACGTTGCGCCGGCTCAGGAACTGGCCGTCCAGGGTGAGCGAGTCCGGCTCGGGGAGCACCGACAGCAGCGCGCCCACTTCCGCGGAGTCCGCCGCGAGGTGGAGCCTGAGATCGGTATCGAGGGGCCCGGCGACCTCGGCGTGCGCGATTTCGATGGTGTCGCCCGCGTGGGCGGCCATCACCCGCAGGCGGTAGGTGAGCCGCACGCCGGGCTCCTGCCCGCTCGCCCGGCCGGCGAGCGCCAAACCCAGCGAGAGCGTCAGCGCGTTACGGAACGACGATCGCCGCACGCCCATCCTCGACCGGCACGTCCGCCGCCACGCCCCACCAGTCCCGCGCCAGCCAGCCCGCGATCACGCCGCCCACAATGAGCAGCGCCACCACGATCCGCCGGGCGCTCCGTCCCAGCCGTCGCCGGGGCACGGTCCGGGCGCCGGGCGCGCCGGCGGAGCGGGCCATCGCGGCGCGCACCTCGAGCGCGCTGGCCCAGGCGCCCGCGCACGCCGCGCATCCCGCCACGTGCCGCGCCAGGGCCGCCTGCTCCGGAAGCGAGAGCTCTCCGTCCGCCGCCGCCCCGATCCGCGCCCGCCACTCCGCGTGCTCGTCCATGCTACGGAAGATCCTCCCGCACCTGGTAGCGTAACACCCGCCGCTGCATCCACCGCACCGCGAAGGCGTCCGCGAGCGCGCGGAAGACGCGGTTCCACATCCCGTACTTCGTGGTCCCGAAGCGCCGCGGCCGGTGGTTCACCGGGACCTCGGCGACCGTGCCTCCGTACATTCGTACCAGCGTCGGCAGGAAACGATGCATGCCGTTGAAGAGCGGCAGGGCGCGCACCGCTCCGGCCCGGAACGCCTTGAGCGAGCACCCGGTGTCGCGGATCGTTTCGTGCGTGAGCCAGTTGCGGACGCCGTTCGCGATCCGGCTCTGCACCCGGCGCCACGCCGTGTCCCGGCGGTTGGCGCGGTACCCCACCACCGCCGCGGCGCCGCTCCGCTCGAGCTCGGTGACCAGCGCCGGGATGTCCGCGGGATCGTTCTGCAGATCGGCGTCCAGGGTGACGACCACCGCGCCCCGCGCCGCCCGGAATCCGGCCGCGAAGGCCGCGGTCTGACCCGCGTTCCTGGCGAAGCTCACGATGTGGATCTCGGGGCGGGCCCGCTTCAGCTCGGCCAGCGCGGCGCCCGAGCCGTCGGTCGAGCCGTCGTCCACCATCACGATCTCGTAGCGGCGCCCGGGGAGCGCGGCCGCGATCTCGGCCACGAGGGGGGCGAGATTCTCCCGTTCGTTGTACACCGGGATGACGAGCGAGAGATCAGGCGTCGCGGGACTCGGCTCGGGCACGCTGGATCTCCGGAGCGTCGGGGTAGCGGGCCTCGAGCCGGTCGAGGAGCGCGTCGGCCTTGGCCTGATCGTGCTGGTGGGTGCGGTAAATCTCGGCCAGCCGGACGCCGACCTGAATCTCGCGGTGGCGGTCGATGGGCTGGGCGAGCCGGCGCTCGAGAAAGGCGACCTCGTCGTCGATGGTGATCCCCGGGGCGGGGTCGATGGCGGAGAGGAAGGTCCCGTCCATCGCGCGCCCGAACAGCCCGGCGACGGCGTCCGCAAAAACCCTGAAGACGCCGGACACGGCGCCCCAGATGGCCCAGAGGAGCACGACGAAGGCCGCGAGGCCGGCGGACACGCCGCCGCCGCTCCAGGCGATGTACAGGAAGGCCACGGTCGCGACCCCGGCGGCGACGCCGAGCAGGCGTCCCACCACGGTGAGCGGGCCCGGAATGTCTCTCTCGGGGAGCACGAATCGGAACGTAGGCCTCGCCCGCCGGTTTAGGCAAGTTGACGTTGACAGCGGTGCGCCGAGCGGGTAAAACCAGACGTCCTTCACTCCTCCTACCGGAGCCGTCGCGTGTCCGACGCTTACACCCGCCGTGAATTTCTCGCGACCACCGCCGCCGCTGGCGCGGCCCTCGGGATTCCCCACGCGATGCGCCCCGCCGCGCCGCTGCCGCCCGAGTCGAAGTGGGCGGCCAAGCCGGTGGTGATCTCCTCCCCCAACGGGATCCGGGCGGTACAGCGCGCGTTCGACCTGATGATGCAGGGGACCGATCCTTTGGACGCCGCGATCGAGGGGGTGAAGATCCAGGAGCTCGACCCCGAGGACACCTCGGTGGGCTACGGCGGGCTCCCCAATCGCGACGGCGTGGTTCAGCTCGACGCCTCCTGCATGCACGGCCCCTCGAAGCGGGCCGGCGCCGTGGGCGCGCTGGAAGGGATCAAGACCCCGTCCGAAGTCACCAAGCTGATTCTCAAGTACACCAACCACATCTTCCTGGTGGGCGAAGGCGCCAAGCGCTTCGCGCTGTCGTACGGATTCAAGGAAGAGGACCTCCTCACCGACAAGGCGCGCGAGATCTGGCTGCGCTGGCGCGCCAACGAGAATCCCAAGGACGATTACCTGGACGTCCCGCCCGACGAAGTGATGGTCCACCGCCCCACCGGCACCATCAACTGCAACGCGGTGACGCCGCAGGGCGACATCGCGTCGGTGACGACCACGGCCGGCCTCGCCTTCAAGATTCCCGGGCGGGTGGGCGACTCGGCGGTGGTGGGCGCGGGCCAGTACTGCGACAACGACATCGGCGCCGCGGGATCCACCGGCCGGGGCGAGTCCAACATCAAGATCTGCGGCGGATTCCTGACCGTGGAGTTCATGCGCCGGGGGATGAAGCCCGCCGACGCCTGCCTGGAAACGCTGAAGCGCGCGCAGCAGGCGAGCGAGCCCCGGCTCCTCGGGCCCAACGGCCGCCCCACCTACCAGCTCAACTTCTACGCGATCAACAAGAAGGGTGAGTACGGCGCCGCGGCTTTCTACCACGACCGGTTCACCGTCCACGACGGCACCGAGGCGAAGACCCTGGACATCGCCACGCTTTACGACGCCCCCATCCCGCCCTCTTGACCCTGCGATCGCTCGCGCGGGCCGCGCTCGCCGCGGCCCTGCTTCCCGTCCCCGCCGCCGCTCAGCGGCTGTGGAAGAACACGCTCTACCCCTACGCGTACTACAGCGCGGTGGACGGGGTGTGGGGCGCGGGACACTTCTCGCTCTATAGCCCGATCGGCTTCGTGGAGCGCCCGGAGGCGAACCAGGCGTCGCTCGCCTTTGACGCCGCGGCGTCGACCGGCGGCAGTTACAGTCTCATCGCGGACCTCGAGGCGCCCGCTTACGTCGACGGGTGGCGGCTCGCGGTGACGGTGGGCGCGGTTCGCGAGAACCGGCTCGGGTACTACGGCGTCGGCAACGACGCGCCGTACGTGAAGGACAGCGTCACCGCGGGGCACCCCTACTTCTATCGGGTCAGCCGCAGCCATCAAAGCGCCCGGATCACCCTGCAGCGCCGGGTGATCGGTCCCCTGCGGCTGCTGGCGGGCGGCGAAATCCGGAAGACCGACTTCCGCGCGCTCCCCGGCGGGACCCAGTTCGGGCGGGACCTGGCGAGCGGCGCGGTCGATTCCACCGCGGTGCCCTTCTCCGACGCCGTGGCGCGGGGGGGCCTGGTGCTGGACACCCGGGACAACGAGCTCGACCCCCACTCCGGCGTGTTCGTCGAAGGCCTGTACGCGAGCGGCAAGGGGTACACCCGGACCACCGCGTCGGCCCGCGCCTACCTGCACCCCTTCGAGAAACTGATTCTCGCGGCCCGGCTCGGGGGAGAGAAAATGGGGGGCTCGCCGCCGGTGGCCGCGGAATTCACGATGGAGTCGAGCGAGCAGCCGGTGGTGGCCCTGGGCGGATATCACACGCTGCGCGGCTACTACGACGCGCGGTTCCTCGGCCCGGGGAAGCTGGTGGCGGGCGCCGAAGCGCGCTACGCGCTGATCTTCGCGCCCACCCTCTTCGAGCTGCATCTGGTGGCGTTCTACGACGCGGGACGGGTGTTCGGTCCGGGGGAGTCGGTGCGGCTCACTACTTCGGGGCTGCACTCGAGCGGCGGCGCGGAGATCGCCGCCCGGATTCTCAGGAACGCGGTGCTCGCCGCCGGCGTCGGCGCGGGATCGGACGGCGCGCTCTTTCTCTTCGGGACGAGCTGGAGCTACTGAATTGGGGATTGGGGATTGGGGATTGGCCTCACAGTCCGCAATCCGAAATCCGCAATCCCCGATCACACCTCCCGGATCTCCACTCCCCGCTGCTTCAGCGCCGAGACGTAGGCCGCGAAGGGCACCGCCTCGTCGGGCGTGAAGACGCCCCTCGCCGTGATCCGGCCGTCCGCCTGCATCAGCCCCGTGATCGAAAGCGAGTACCCGGTGGTGCGCATCATGGCGCTGATGCCGCGGCCGGCGTCGTAGTAGTCCAGCAGCTCCCAGGCGGCCCGCCGGCCGCCCGCGCCCGTCACTTCCACCCGCAGCGCGACGAGGTCGTGGCCCGCGGGCTTGGTGAGCTTCGGGGCCGCGGCCGCGATGAACGCGTCCCGCGGAACGATCCTGGTCCCCTTCACCGTGATCGGCTTCTGATCGAGGAGGCCGAGCTCGCGGATGGCCGCCATGATCTTGGCGTGACCCGGGTAGCGCAGGGTCTTGTACTCCATGGACCGGAGCTTGCCGGCGTAGGTCCAGGGCATGGTGGAGATGCCGCCCGCGGTGTGGAACGCCTCCAGCGTCCCCACCGGCGAGGGGAAGCGAATCTCCTCCATCTCGGAGAGGGCGGTGACCTGCTGGGGCTTGCCGTCGCGGAGGACCCAGGAGGGCGTGGTGTAATAGTCAAGCACGCCTTCGATGGAGTAGACGATCTGATAGTTGAGGGGCGGCTCCGGATGCTGGGGGAGGCCGCCGACGTAGATCTTCACCGTCTCGGCCGCGCCCACCCGCCGCACGCCTTCGGCCGCGAGGATGTTCACCATGCCGGGGGCGAGACCGCAGTCGGGGATGATGGAGACACCCTTCTTCGCGGCGCGGGCGTGCAGCTTTTTCTGCTGCATCACGATCTCGGTGTTGCCGCCCAGGTCGCAGGCGTGGATCCCGGCCGCCACCGCCGCCTTGCTCACCGCCAGATTGAAGTAGTAGGGGAGGGCGCACATCACCGCGTCGTGCCCCTTCATCAGGCGCTTCAGGGCCGGGGCGTTTTTCACGTCGAGCCGCGCCAGCTTGAGACGCTTCCCCGCCCCCTTGGTGAGGAACGCGGGCGCGCGCTCCGGCTTGAGATCGGCGAGGGTGACGCGCTCGACGGCCTGCTGGCGCAGCAGGTCGTACGCGCAGGCCGATCCCTGCAGGCCCGCGCCCAGCACCAGCATCCGCATGACGGGTTGATCTCCCTGAAAGAACGGCGACCGCAATGGGAACGACGAGCGGCGGAAAACTAGCGACGGGGAGTCGGCGCCGGAAGCGTTCGCCCGAAGCCGTTGCGCCGCATTAGATTCGCGCCCGATGGAATCCGAGCACACGCGACAGCGCCTGGTGCGGGCGGCCCTCGAGTTGTTCACCCAGGACGGTTACGAAGCCGCCACCACCGGGCGGATCGCCCGCAAGGCGGGCGTCGCGGAAGGCTCGATCTACCGCCACTTCACCGGCAAGGCCCAGCTCCTGAACGAGATTTACCGCGCCGCCGCGCGCTGGGCGGTGACCCGCGCACAGGAAGGCAGCGCCGGCGCCGAGAACCCTCGGACCAGGCTGCGCCGCGCGGGCGAAGCCCTGGCGGCCGGCGCCGCCCGCGAGCCCGCCGTCGCCAAGCTCTTTTTCAGCCTCCGCCTGGGCGCCGTGCTCGACGAAAAGTCCCTCGAAGCGGCGCGGGAGTTCTCGGACTGGGTGGCCGGCGTGGTGGCCCAGGGCAAGGCCGACGGCAGCATCCGGCCCGGCTCGGCGGAGCTCTGGGCCGCGGTATGGCTCGCCGCGGTGCACCTCGCGGTGGAGCGGACCGCCGCGCGGGAGTGGCAACCCGACGACGCCAGCGTGCGGCTTACGCTCGACGCGGCGTGGCGCGCCATCGCCGCCGACCCTACGCCGCCGGAAGCGGCCCCCGCCGCAGGGTGAACAGCTCGATCTCCGGGGGGCAGAAGATCCGGATCGGCACGCCCACCACGCCGATGCCCCGGCTCACGTAGAGCTGGCTCCCGTTCCGCACGAAGTGGCCCATCACGTACTTGGTGATGAGGCTCCCCGCCGAGATCCCGACCACCGGCAGATAGATCTGGCCGCCGTGAATGTGCCCGGCGAGGGTGAGCGGAATCCCGCGCACCCGCGCGGTGTCGAAGGCGCCGGGCCGGTGCGCCAGGAGAATGCGGAACAGATTCCCGGGCGCGGCCGAAAGGCTCGCGTCCACGGCCTCGGTCTGCGGATCGTCGGTGCGCCAGTTGTGCGGATCGTCGATGCCGAGGAGCGTGAGCTCCGCGCCGCCGCGGGACACCACGTGGACGCCGTCCTTGATGAACACTTCGCCCGCGTCCCGCACTCCTCGCGCGACCAGCGTCTCGCCGGTGTAATAATCGTGGTTGCCGAACACGGTCACCACGCCCAGCGGGGCGCTCAAGTCGCGGAAGGCGCGGACGAAGCGCGGGATGTAGCGGGGATCGTAGTCGATCATGTCCCCGGTCTGCAGGATCAGCTCCGGCTTGAGACGGTTCGCGAGCGCCGCCACCTCCTGCATCTTGTCCTCCTCCATGTGCAGGCCGGCGTGGAGGTCGGAGAGATGGAGAATGGTGAGGCCATCGAGACCGGGCGGGAGCTCCGGGAAAAAGAGCGCGCGTCGCGTGACCTCGGGGAGCTGGTAGGCGCTGGCGATCCCGTAGGCCGAGAGCGCGGCGCCCGCCGCGGCGTAGGCGTAGGTCGCGCGCGCGAGGAAGCGCCGCCTCGAGAGCGGCGTCTCGGGGGCCGTCGGGACCCGCGGCTCTCCCCGCCGCAGCAGGGCGCGCAGGGCGGGAACCGCGGCGCGGATTCCCTTCGCCAGCACGTAGAGCGACACCAGACCCAGGAACACCCAGCCCAGGAGCTGGAAGGCGATCCAGGGCGCGAGCAGAGGCACCGCCCCGATGCTCGCCGCGCTCCCGGTGACGATGCGGCGCGCGATCAGGAGCCACTGGAAGTTGAACACCACGAAGACCAGCGCGAGACCCCAGCGCACGGCGCGGGCCAGCCGGGGACGGGCGGGGTCCGGCAGGCGCTCCCGCAGATAAAGGAAGAGCAGCACCTGCGGCGCCGCGAACAGGAAAACGTAGATTAGGGCCATGCCCCGGCCGTCACTCCTCTGTTTCTCGCTGTGTTGTACCCTGGCGGGAGGCGCCGCCACCGGCGCCGCGCAACAGCTCACCGAGACCGACCGCGCGCAGGCGGTCGCCGTGGTGTGGGCGTCCGCGAAGTATAACTACGCCGGTTGGGACCGGGTCCGCGCGGACTGGGACTCCGCGCTCGCCGCCAACCTCACGCTCTCCCGCGCGCCGCAATCGGACGCGGTCTTCTGGCGCCGTCTGCAACAGATGGTCGCGCTGCTGGAGGACGGGCAGGCCGAGGTGACCCCCTCGCCCTGGCTCGGCGCGCGCATCGGGCGTCCGCCGATTCTCCTGCGCGCCGTGGAGCATCGTCCCCTCATCATGGATTACGCCGAGAACAACGAGATGCGGGTGGCGCGGCCGGAGCGGCTCGCGGAGGTGGTCGCGGTCCAGGGCGTGCCCGCGGAGCGCTGGATCCGCGATTCCATTCTCCCCGCCGTCTCGGCCTCCACCCCGGAAGCGCGCTGGGCGCGCGCGGTGGACCGGATGCTCGAGGGGGATCGCGGCACCGCGCTGCACCTCCAGATCCGGCTGGGCAGCGGCGAGGAGCGCGGCGCCAGCGTCACCCGGAGCGTCTCGGTGCTCGAGCCCTGGCCCCTGGAACCGCCCTCGGTCGAGGTCGACACCCTCGAGGCCGGGGTGGTGTGGGTCCGCATCAACTCGTTTGCCGACCCGGACGTGGTGGACCGCTTCGACCACGACCTGCCCGACTTCTCCCGCGTCCAGGGCTTGATCGTGGACCTGCGCGACAACGCCGGCGGAACGCTCGACGCCGGCTACCGGATCCTGGCGCGGCTCTCCGGAAAGCCGTTCGTCACCCTGGCCTGGCGGACCCCGCAGTACCGGCCCGCCTACCAGGCCGCCGACATGCCGGACTCGGCGGGCTCCTGGCTCGGCGGGCCGGCCGACACCATCGCGCCGCGCACCGACCGTCCGGTCTTCACGGGACCGCTGGTGGTGCTCTCGTCACCGCGCACCGCGGGGGCCGCGGTGGAGTTCCTGGCGACCTTCCGCAACGCACGCCGCGGTCCGATCGTGGGGGAAGCGTCGGCGGGAGAAGTGGGCGTGGTGCGGACCTTCGCGCTGCCCAAAGGCTGGAGCTTCCGGGTGAGCGTCACCCGGGAAGCGTTCCCGGACGGCACCGAGTTCGCGGCCACCGGCATCCCTCCCGAGATGCCGGTGACGGTGCTGCTGCGCGACGTGCTGGCGGGGAAGGACGCGGGCCTCGACCGGGCCCGCGCCTACCTCGCCACCGTTCACTTACCCAACTGAGCCCGGAAGAACGAGACCACCGCCCGCCACGCGGAATCCGCGACGGCGGGGTTCTCCCGCGTCCGGAAAAACCCGTGCCCCACGCCCGGGTACACGGTGTACCGGTAATCCACCGCGTGTCGCCTGACCGCGGCCGCGAGATCGGGAAGCCCCGCGTCGATGCGCGCGTCGTTCTCGCCGTAGAACCCGAGGCCTTTCGCTTTCACGCGCGCCACCGTGGCGGTATCGGGACTGGGCCCGTAGCAGACCACGAACGCGCGGAGCGCCGCATTGTTGGTCGCGTAGCGGAAGCTTTGTCCCCCGCCCCAGCAGAATCCGATCACCCCCAGCCGGTCGGCGCGGACCGCCTTGAGCGACTTCAGGTACCCCGCGGTCGCGTCGAGATCGGCGGTGACCGAATCGGGCGGGAGGGTCATGATCAGCTTGCGCGACGAATCGTCGGTGGCGGGCGTGCCGCCCCGCCGGGAGAGCAGGTCGGGCACGATCGCCACGTAGCCCGCGGTGGCGAGCGAGTCCGCCATGCTCCGCACCCAGGGCGTGAGTCCGAAAATCTCGTGGATCACGATCACCGCGGGCGCGGGATCCCGGCGCTCGGGATAGACCAGGTACGCCGTGATCGAGTCCTTCCCCGAGGCGTACTTGACGTATTCGGAGTGCAGGTCGGCGGGTGTCCGATGGAACGCTGGAAGGATGGACAGGAAGAGCGCACCCGCGAGCCCCCATTTCCATCCGGCCCCGGTCCATCTTTCCATCATTGCACCGCCCGTCTTACTTGCCATAACTCACCCTCCAGATCCGGTTGCCCTGGTCGTCGGAGATGAGCAGCGATCCATCGGGCAGCACCAGCAATCCCACCGGGCGGCCCCAGCGCGGGCCGAGCGACGTGGCGCCCGGGGGGAGCCAGCCCATCACGAAGTCCTCGCTCGAGACCGGCACGCCGTTGGAGACGTGGACCCGCATCACCTTGGCGCCGTCCGCCTGGGTGCGGTTCCAGTCGCCGTGGAACGCCACGAAGGCGTCGCCGGAGTAGCCGGCGGGGAAGCTGGACCCGGTGTAGAACGCGAGGCCCAGCGGTGCCATGTGGGCCTGGAAGAGCGCGCCCGGCGGCTCGACGCCGGAGCAATCGGCCGAAGGATATTCGGGATTGGGGTGGTTGGGGAGGTAGCACTTCGGCCACCCGTACCACTTCCCGTCCTTCAGGATGTTCAAGTGCTCGGGCGGCGCGCTGTCGGTCATCGCCACGTCGGCGCCGCCCACGTTGTCACGGTCGTTGTTGACGGCCCAGAGGTCGCCGGTGGTCGGGTTGAAGGCCATCCCGACCGAGTTCCGCAGTCCCGACGCGAAGAGATGCTCGCCCGATCCGTCGGCGTTGAACTGGGTGACGGCCGCCCGCCGGGGATCACTCTCGTCGCAGACGTTGCACGACGATCCGACCGAGAGATAGAGCTTCCCGTCGGGGCCGAAGAGAATGGTGCGGGTGGAGTGCCCGCCGGTGGGGATCCCGGAGACGATGGTCTGCGGCGCGCCGCCCCCCGGCGGATATTTCTTGACCGCATCCTCCTCCGCGACGAACAGGGTGTCCCCCCGGAACGCGAGGCCGAACGGCTGGGACAGGCCGGAAAGCACCGTCACCGCGGAATCGGCCACGCCGTCGTGATTCACGTCCACCAGGCGCTTCACCCACCCGCCGCCGGGCGAGGAGAGGTACACCGCGTTCCCGGGGCCCAGCGCCATGTAGCGCGCCCCGGACTGATTCTCGGCGAAGAGATTGACCTTGAAGCCGGGCGGCACGTAGAGCGTGTGCCCGGCGATCGCCTGCGCCACGAGACCGGGCGGCGGATTCTGCGCCGGCGCCTCCGCGCCGCTCCCGCACGCCGCCGCCGCGAATCCCAGGAACACCACCCAAGACCTGTTCATGAGTCAGTCCTTTCCGCCGTTGCCGTTCGCGTAGACGCCACTGAGCGCGGAGTCGCCGGCCGGCATTCGCTCCCGGCTCGCCGCCGCCTCCTCCGCGCCCCGCTCGACTTCCGCCGTCACCTCGCGCTCGATCCGCTCCAGCTCGGCGGTCTCGATCCCCTCTTCCTCGAGATAGGACTCGTAGAGGCCGATGGGGTCCCGCCGTCCCCAGGCCTGGAAGAGACTCTCCGGAAACGTGGCCCGCGCTTCCCGCTCGTCGTGCGTGGCGTGCCCGCCCATCCGGAAGGTGTCCGCCACGAGGAGGGCCGGGCCCCGCCCCTCGCGACAGCGCGCCGCGGCGAGGGAGGTGGCGGCGTAGGCGTCGAGCACGTTGTTGCCGTCGAACCCCGCGCCCTCGATTCCGTAGGACGCCGCCCAATCGTCGAAGTTCCCCGGCAGGTGATGCTGGTCCACCCGGGTACCGAGCGCCACCTGGTTGTTCTGCAGGATGAGGATCACGGGCAACCCCTGCACCGCCGCGAAATTCGTGCCCTCGTGCGCCGCCGCGGTCTTGGTGGAGCCGTCGCCCACCCAGGTGAGGGCCACCCGCGGCTCCCCTTTCATCTTGAAGTTGAGCGCGATCCCGGCGACCACCGGCACCATCTCGCCCACGTGCGAGATCGGCTGGAGCACCCCCTTCCCGAAGTCACCCACGTGGAGGTCGCGGCCGGCGGACGGAGAATCGGCGGAGCCGAGGTAGGCGCGCAACATCGCGGCGATGGGAATCCCGAATTCCGAGCAGGCGGCGGCGTTGCGGATCATCGGCGCCACCACATCCACGCCGGGGCGCAGGGCGTGCACCGGACCGACGGTGGTCGCCTCCTCGCCGGTGCCGAGCCACGCCTTGGAGATCACGCCGGTCCGCACCCAGCGCTTGAGCTGGGTGTCGTGGAGCCGGGCACGAAGCAAACCCGCGTACAGGGACAGCTTCTCGGGAGACGAGAGGCGGGAGACGACTTCCCGGCGATCCGCCCGTTTCTCGATGGTCTCGCGAAAGCTCCGGACCAGCGCCGGATCGGGCGACCAGGCGACGTATTCGGGGGGATCGAAGGCCGGGAAGCGGCGCATTGCAGTAATTAGGCGGATCGGCGGATGGACCGATAGTCCCGCGCGCGCTGTCCGTCTATCCGCCCATCCGTCTACTTGAAGATCTTCCCCAGCAATCCGCCGCCGCTCGGCTCCTCGCCCGCCAGGGCGTCAGCGAACTCCATCGCCGTCGAGTAGCGGGAGTCGGGATTGGACTCGAGGGACTTGGAGAGCGCTTTCTCGAGACCCGCCGGAAGATCGGGCCGCACCTGGCGCAGCGGGGTGGGCTGGCCGCGCAGCCGCGCGATCATCATCTCCTGCGCGTTCCGTCCTTGGAAGGGCAGCTTCCCGGTGAACATCTCGAAGGCGACGATACCCAGGGCGTAAATGTCGCTGCGGGCGTCGAGCGGCTTCCCGCGGATCTGCTCCGGGCTCATGAACTCGGGCGTGCCGAGGATGATCCCGGTGGCGGTGAGCTTCTGGATCGCGGGATCGGCCCGGCGCTCCTTGGCGAGCCCGAAGTCCATCACCACGGCGCGGTCCCCGCCGTTCTCGGTGACCAGCATGATGTTCTCGGGCTTCAGGTCGCGGTGGATGATCTGCAGCTCGTGCGCGTGCTGGAGTCCGGCGCACACCTGCCGGAGAATCGCCACGCCGGTGGGGACGTCCATCGGCCCGCCCTTCACTTCGCGGTCCGACAGCAGCTCGCCCTTGAGGAACGGCATCACCAGGTAGATCAGCCCGTCCTCGGATTCGCCGAGGCGGATGATGCGGCAGACGTTGGGATGCTCCAGCCGCATGGCGAGCCCCGCCTCGCGGCGCAGGCGCTCCACCGAGCTCTTGTCGCTCGCCAGCTTGGGCGACAGAACCTTGATCGCCACTTCCTCGCCGGAAGCGATTTCCTTGGCCAGGTAGACGTACGACATCCCGCCCTCGCCCAGCTTCTTCAGCACCTGGTAGCGGGCGTCGAGCATCTGGTTGGAGAGCGAGGAGGCGCGTTCCAGGGCGGCGTTAATGCCCTTGGCCTGGGCCGCGGGGGTGCGCACCGAGGTGCTGGCGACCTTGCCGCTGGGCGGCGACGCGCCGCCGCCCGAGGACTGGACCTCGACCAGCATGCTCCCGTCCTTGGGGCAGAACCGCGCGGCGTCGGTGTACACCGTGCCGCACTTGGGACAGCGGCGGTCGCTCATTCGCGCACCAAGTTGCGTCCTTCGTTCTTGGCCCGGTAGAGGGCCTGATCCGCCAGTGCCACGAAGCTCTCGGCCGAGGTGACGCGCTCGTCGGGGAAGGAGGCGAGCCCGATGCTGACGGTGAGGCTCAGCGCGTCGGCGCCGGGGTCCGCGAAATCGTGCCCCGCCACCCGGCGCCGCAGCCGGTCGGCGAAGATCGCGGCGCCGTGCAGCGCCGTCTCCGGCATCACTACCACGAACTCCTCGCCCCCGTAGCGCGCCACCAGGTCCACCGAACGGGCCTCGCGCCGCAGCAACTCCCCAACCTGCCGCAGAACCGAGTCCCCCGCAATGTGGCCGTGGGTGTCGTTCACGGTCTTGAAGCGGTCGATGTCGGCGAGCAGGATGCTCACCGCCAGCCCGTAGCGCCGGGCCCGATCGATTTCGGCCTCGAGCTGCTCCGCCAGCGCGCGGCGGTTCATGCACCCGGTGAGCGCGTCGGTGTTGGCGAGCTTCTCCATCCGCTGCTTGTCCGACACCGCGGACTCGAAGTCGTACGCCTTCTCGATCGCGGCCACCGCGGTCTTGATCACCGTCTCCGCGAACTGCGCGTCGGCCCGGGTGAGCGCCGGATCCTCGCCGGTGGTGCGGAGGAAGAAGACCCCCACCTGCTGGTCCCGCATCGAGAACGGGAGCGCCACCGCCGAGCGGGTCGGCACCTTGATCCCTTCCCGCTCCCACCGCAGGCGCTCCTCGGCGTAGAGTTGATCGGTGGACACGTTCTCCACCAGCACGGTGCGCGCGGTGGAGAGCGCCCGCTGGATCTCGGGATAGCGCGCCAGCTCGATCTGCAGGTTGCGCAGCATCGGGTTCTCGTAGGCCGCCACCACCACGCCCACCTGATCGCCCGCCTTGGCGAGCACCATCGAGCACTTGGAGATGTTGAGCACCCGCGCCACCCGCCGCGCCAGGATGTGGTAGATCTCGTCCGCTTTGAGGGAGTCCGTCACCTCGTGCAGGATGTCCACCATGGCGGCGCGGCTCTTCGCCTCTTCGCGCGCCTGGGCGAGGGCCCGGCCCACGCGGAGGTGGGCCTCCACCCGCGCCAGGAGCTCGCGCACCCGGAAGGGCTTGGAGATGAAGTCCGCGGCGCCCAGGCCGAGGGACTTCACCGTCGCCTCCTCGGGCGGCATGGAAGAGACCATCAGGACGGGAAGGTCGGCGAAGCGGTCGTCCCGCTTCAGGCGCTCGAGCAGCTGCAGCCCGTCCACCTTGGGCATCATGATGTCGAGGAGCAGGAGGTTGGGCCGCTCTTCTTCGACTTTGGCGAGGAGCCCTTCGCCGCCGGGCACGGTGACGACCGAGTACCCGTGCTCCTTCAGGATCCAGGTGAGGGTGCGCACCAGCGACTGGTCGTCGTCGGCGACGAGGATCTTGGCGAGCGCGCTGTCCGGCATTGGTCCCGATCAGTCCCCGAGAAGCGTTGGGTCCACGTTGCCGCCGCTGACGATCAGGACCGCGGGCCGCGCGGGCGAGAGCGCGCCGCTCAACAGCGCGGCGGTGGTGGCGGCGCCGGAGGGCTCCACCCGGAGCCCCGCGCGCCGGTGTAGAAAATGCACCGCTTCCCGGATGCTGTCATCATCCACCAGGGTGACGCCCTTCACCCGGTCCCGGTGCGCCTGCAGCACCGAGAACGGAATGCTGCCGACCGACAGCGTGATCAGGCCGTCCGCGATGCTCGCGGTGCCGTCGAGCTGTTCCACCCGGCCCGCCGCGAGGGAGCGGTGCAGCTTGGGCGCGCCCGCCGGCTCGACGCCCCAGACCGCCGCGGCGCTCTTCGCCGCCTCGAGTCCCATCACTACGCCCGAGATCAGGCCGCCGCCCCCCACCGGCACCACCACCGTGGCCACGTCGGGGAGATCTTCCACGATCTCGAGCGCGACGGTGGCCTGGCCGGCCACCACGTCCTGGTGCTCGAAGGGCGGCACCACCGCCAGGCGCTCCCGCGCGGCGATCTCCTCGGCTTTCACCCGCCGGTCTTCGGAGGTCTTGCCCGCGAAGACGACTTCGCCGCCCCATTTCTTCACGCCCTCGACTTTCACCGCGGGCGCGGTCTCCGGCATCACGATCACGGCGCGCACGCCGAACTTCTGCGCCGCCCAGGAGACCGCCTGGCCGTGGTTGCCGGAGGAAAAGGTGATCACGCCGCGGCGGCGCGCGGCCTCGGGGAGTTTGCGGACGGCGTTGTAGGCCCCGCGGGCCTTGAAGGCGCCGACGGGCTGGCGATTCTCGAGCTTCAGGTAGGCCGAGATCTCCTCCACCCACTGGAGGGGCGTGCGTTCCACCACGCCCGCGAGGGCCTTCCGGGCTTCGAGGACGTCGGCCGACGTGATCACTTCTTCCTGGCGCCGGCTTTGGGGCCGCCCGTCGCGCCCTTGGGCGCCGGCTTCTCGGTCTTGCCCTTCTTGGCCGGAGCCGGGGCCGCGTCGTCGCCGTCGTCCTCGTCCCCGTTCTCGGTTTCGTCTTCCTTCACCACCCGGGCCACGTCCACCACGATGTCACCGGGGGTCAGGTTCATCACCTTCACGCCCTGGGTGTTGCGGCCGGAAATCCGGATCCCTTCCACCGGCACCCGGATCATGATCCCCTTCTTGGTGATCATCATCAGCTCGTCGTCGGGGAGGACTTCCTTCAGGGCGACGATGTCCCCGGTCTTCTCGTTGCGCTTCAGGGTGATGATCCCGCGGCCGCCGCGGTGCTGGATGCGGTACTCGTCGAGCTCGGAGCGCTTGCCCATTCCCTTCGCCGCGACCACGAGCAGGGTGGAGGCGCGCTTCACCACCACCATGTCGATCACGTGGTCCTTCTTGTCGAGCTCGATCCCCTTCACGCCGGTGGCGGCGCGCCCCATGTCCCGCACGTCCTGCTCGTGGAACCGGATGCTCATCCCGTGCCGCGTGGCGATGACGATGTCGTTCCGGCCGTCGGTCACCTGCACGTCGATCAGCTCGTCGCCCTTCTCGATGTTGATGGCGTTGATGCCGGTGGAGCGCGGATTCCCGAAGGCCGAGAGCACGGTCTTCTTCACCACGCCGTCCTTGGTGGCGAAGAAGAGGAACTGCTGATCCGAGAATTCGCGCACCGGCACCAGGGCGGCGGTGCGCTCGTCGGGCTTCATCGCCACGCAGGAGTTGATGGGCTTGCCCCGCGCCGCCCGCGCCGCCTGCGGGATCTCGTGCACCTTGAGCCAGTAGCAGTGGCCGCCCTGGGTGAAGAACATCACGTAATCGTGGGTGGACGCGATGAAGAGGTGCTCCAGCCAGTCGTCTTCCTTGGTATGGGCGGAGATCACGCCCTTCCCGCCGCGCCGCTGGCGCCGGTAGGCCGAGACCGGCAGGCGCTTGATGTAGCCCGAGTGGGACACGGTGATCACCATGTCCTCCTCGGCGATCAGGTCCTCGATCGAGAACTCGCCCTGATCGGCGACGATCTCGGTGCGGCGCGCGTCGCCGAAGCCGTGGGCCAGCTCCGCCAGCTCTTCCTTCAGGATCTTCAGGCGGCGCGGCTTGGAGGCCAGGATGTCCTTGCACTCCTTGATGAACTTGCGGACGTCCTTCAGCTCCTCCTCGAGCTTGGTGATCTCGAGGGCGGTGAGCCGGGCCAGGCGCATGTTCAGGATCTCGGCCGACTGCTTCTCCGACAGCTTGAAGCGTTTGCGCAGCGCCGCGTCCGCGGTCGGCGTGTCCTTGGACCGGCGGATGATCCGGATCACCTCGTCGATGTGATCGACCGCGATCTTCAGGCCCTCGAGAATGTGCTCGCGGTCCTGCGCGCGCTTCAGCTCGAATTCGGTGCGGCGGGTGATGACGGTGTGGCGGTGCTCGATGAAGTGCTGCAGCAGCTCCTTCAGGTTCATTTCCTTGGGCGCGCCGTCCACCAGCGCCAGCATGATCGCGCCGAAGGTGGTCTGCATCTGGGTGTGCTTGTAGAGCCCGTTCAGCACCACCATGGGGATGGCGTCGCGCTTCAGCTCGATGACGAGCCGGATCCCCTCCTTGTCGGACTCGTTCCGCAGGTCCGAAATCCCCTCGAGCTTCTTCGCCAGCACCAGGTCCCGGATCTGCTCGTGCACCCGCTCCGGACTCACCTGGTAGGGGAACTCGGTGACGACGATCTGCTGCTTGCCGCTCGACTCCTTCTCTTCGGTGACCGCCCGGGCGCGGATGGTGATCCGGCCGCGGCCGGTCTCGTAGCACTCCTTGATGCCGTCCTTGCCGTAGATGATCGCGCCGGTGGGGAAATCGGGGCCCTTGATGAACTTCCGGAGATCCTTGATGGACGCGTCGGGATGGTCCACCAGGTGATTGATGGCCTCCACCACCTCGGCCAGGTTGTGCGGCGGAATGTTGGTCGCCATCCCGACCGCGATGCCGGCGGAGCCGTTCACGATCAGGTTGGGGAGCCGGCCGGGGAGTACCGTGGGCTCCTGCAGGCGGTCGTCGAAGTTGGGGACGAAATCGACGGTGTTCTTGTCGATGTCCTCGAGCATCGTCATCGCGACACGGGTGAGACGCGCCTCGGTGTAGCGGTACGCCGCGGCCGAGTCGCCGTCCACCGAGCCGAAGTTTCCCTGGCCGTCGATCAGCGGGTAACGCAGGGAGAAATCCTGCACCATCCGGACGATGGAGTCGTAAACCGAGAGGTCGCCGTGCGGGTGGTACTTGCCCAGCACGTCGCCCACCACCGTCGCGCTCTTCTTGAAGGGCCGCCCGGGCACCAGCCCGAGCTCGTGCATCGCGTAGAGGATGCGCCGGTGCACCGGCTTCAGACCGTCGCGCACGTCGGGAAGCGCGCGCTGGACGATCACGCTCATCGAGTAGTCGAGGAACGACTCGCGCATCTCGTCTTCGATCAGGCGCGGGAGAATGCGTTCGCGGACGTTGGGTGTGGTCATCAGTGCTCGGGGCGAAAAGGCGAAGAGCCAAACGGGCTAAGTGATTGGAAATATAGATACTTAGAGGCGAAGAGGCAACCCGCCAAAGCGTGATGCCACAGGGGCTTCGGGTCGGTGTTGACGGTGGGTTGACGCACCCCGGCTAGACTCGGCGCCGAGCTTCGGCTCGGCCGGGCCGCCCGCGATCAGCGAAGCGAGGTGTACTTGGCGCCCGACCGGGCCGGGCTCTCCCCGCCGGACTCTAGAGCGTGACGACGACCTTCCCGATCTGCTCCCCGCGCCCGAGATAGCGGTACGCCGCCGGCGCTTCCGCCAGCGGGAACACCCGGTCTACCACCGGGCGCAGCTCGCCCGCGCCCAGGCGGCGTACCACCTCCGCGTACTCCGCGTCGTTCCCCATGGTCGAGCCGAGGATCGTGTACTGGTGCCAGAAGAGCGGGCGCACGTCGGTGACGAGCTGGGGTCCCGAGGTGCCGCCGCAGGTGACGACCCGCCCGCCTTTCGCGAGCGCGCGCAGGGAATCGCCCCAGGTTTTCTCCCCCACGTTGTCCACCACGACGTCCACGCCGCGCTTCCCGGTGAGGGTGCGGACCTCTTTCGCCACCGCCTGGGTCCGGTGATTGAGGGTGACGTCCGCGCCCAGCTCGCGCGCCCGGGCGAGCTTCGCGTCCGAGGAGGAGGTGACCACCACGGTGGCGCCGTGCAGCTTCGCGATCCGGAGCGCCGCGAGGGAGACGCCTCCCCCGATCCCCCACACCAGCACCCACTCGCCCGGCTGGACCCGGGCCCTGGTCACCACCATCCGCCACGCGGTGAGCGTGACCAGGGAGAACGCCGCGGCCTCGGGCCAGGTGAGCGGCGGCGAAAGCTCGGGGACCCGGGCCACGTTCGGTTCGGGGACGGTGATCAGCTCGGCGAAGGTCCCGGGGAGGTGCTCGCCCAGGATCCGGTACTTCACGCAGAGCGAGTGCTCGCCCTTGCGGCAGAACTCGCAGGTGCGGTCGGAGACTCCGGGATTGAGCATGACCGTGTCGCCCACCCCCACCCGGGTGACCCCGTTCCCCACCGCCTCGACCACACCCGCGGCGTCCGCGCCGACGATCTTGGGGAAGAGGTACTCCACGCCGTCCAGGCCCTCGGCCACGAACAGGTCGAGATGGTTGAGCGCGGCGGCCCGGACCCGCACCCGCACCTCGCCCGGCCCGGGGCGCGGCGCATCGGGGACGTCGGTGATCGCGAGTTGGTCGGGGCCGCCGGTGGCGGTGAGGACGCAGGCCCGCATGCGGGGCGCGGGGCCTACGGCAGGAAGGCGGGCGTGACCATCTGCTCGGCGCCGGTGGTGGGAAGCGGCGCGGCCGCGCCCGACCCGACCGGCTGGAGGAACACCTTGTACCCGGGATTCTTCCTGTCGTCGGGCTTGGTGGCCACCACCAGGGCCAGGAGATCGCCCGCGGGCGCCACCGCGAAGCCGGTGATGAGAAGATCGGTCCCGGTGATCGGGGTGACCTGCCCCGTGGGGAGGTCCGCTTTCACCACCTGGGTGATCGTCCGATTTCCCTCGCGCCGCTCCACCAGGTACGCCAGGGTCCCGTCCTTCAGGAAATGGGGCTCGGTTTCCTTGTAGGTGGGACTGCGGGTGAAGGCCCGCTGGTTCGAACCGTCGCGGTTCATCAGCCACACGTCGTAGTTCTTCTCGCGGGTGGAGATGTACGCGATGGTGGAGCCGTCGGGGGACACCGAGGGCTCGAAGGCCCCCGAGTCCGCGGTCAGCATCTTGAGTCCGGTGCCGTCCACGCCGACCGACCAGATCTGGAGCTTGCCGCTGCGATCGGACTGGAACACCAGCGTCTGCCCGTCGGGCGTGAACGCCGGACGCCCGTCGTTGTGCGGCTCGTTGGTGATGCGCAGCAGGTTGGTCCCGTCCACGTCCATCAGGTAGATCTCGGGGTTGCCGTCCCGGCGGGACGCGAAGGCCAGCCGCGCGCCGTCCGGCGAAAACGCGGGGTCGGTCGCGTCGCCGGTGTCGGCGCTGAGCCGCCGCAGCTGCGCGAAGTTGGTGCGCTCCAGGCCGTAGAGCTGGTACTTCCCGGACCGGTTGGAGGCGAGGGCGATTTCCCCCACCACGTACACTTCGACCGCCGCCGTCCTGCCCCCGGGCGCGGTGGCGGTGACCCGGGCGCGCCCGTAATCCTGCGCCGTGATGGTCCCGTCCTCGGCCACCGTCGCCACCGGCGAGTTGTCGGACGACCAGGTGAGGTTGCTCGCGGGGCCGAGGCTGTTCCCGGCGTCGTCGGCGAAGGTCGCCTTGATGGGGGTGCGCTCCTCGGGGTGGGTGCCGAGACGGGTGGCGGAGAGCTTCACCGCGGCCGCGATGACGCTGACGTTCCAGGTGACGGTGAGCCCGGAGCCGGGGCCCCGCAACACCAGCTGGGTCTTGCCGATTTTCCGCCCGGTGAGCCGGTGACTCGCGGTGTCGAAGGTGGCGACGCTCGAGTCCTGGACGCTCCAGCGCAGCGGCGCCTCGGGCACCGCGGTGTTGTCCGCCGCGAGCGCCTGGGCTTCGAACTTGACGGACGCGGTCAGCGGGACCGGGACGTCGGCGTTGGAGTGCGGGAGGACCGCGAGCACTTCCACCTGGCGGTGCACCCGCACCTCGATGCTCCTGGTCTGGAGCAGCCGGCTCACGGTGATCGTCGCCCGGCCGCCGGCCACCGCGGTCACCACCCCGTTCAGGTTCACCCGCACCACGTTGGTGTCCGACGAGAGCCAGGTGAGCGCGAGAGGGGAAAGGTCCCGGTTGTTCTGCGCCGGCACCGCCACGTGCAAGGTGTCCAGCTGGCCCGGCGAATACATCAGCGGCCCGGTCTCGGCGAACGCGAAATCGGCCTGCTGCACCACCACCGGCGCGGTGTTGGTGAGCCCGCCGGGTCCCGTCACCTGAATGGTGCCCTGCCCCGGCGCGATCGCGATCACGTTCCCGCTCGCGTCCACCGTCGCGATGTCTTCGCGAAGCGACTTCCAGGTGACGCGCACCGGCGCGGCGGCGGAGCCGTCGGCCTTGAGCGCGCGGGGCGAAACCCGGGTGTTCTCGGAGGGAAGCAGGAACAGCGCGGCGGGCACGATCTGCAGCGCGGTCGCCGCGCCGATGCCGGCCGGCTGGCCCGCGAACGGGTCGAAGCCCGCGGGCGGCGGAGGCTCGGCGGAACTGGCGGCCGGCTGGGACTGCGTGGGCGTGGACTGCGGCGCCGTCACCACCGGCGCGGCGCCGGTCACCGTCACCAGCGCCTGCCCTTTCCGCGAGCCGGCGGTCGCGGTGATCAGCACCGTACCGCCGCTCACGCCGGTCACGGTTCCGTTGATGTCCACCGTGGCGATGCTCACGTTAGACGACGACCAGGTGAGTCGGATCGTCGGGATCACGTTGCCCACGCGATCGAACGCCGTGCCCAGGAGCCCCGAGCGCTGTCCCACCTTGATGGTGACGTTGGGCGGCGAGACCTGCACCTCGGTAACGTTCTGCGCCGCGAGCGGGGCCGCGAGGAACGCGAGCGCGCCGCGGGCGAAGAAGAGTGAGCTGCGCCGGGGGGTCATGGGCCGCGAACGTAAGTGCGCGTAAGTCCCATTGTCAAGCAAACTTGTCACTTTGGCACGGCCACCCGCACCACCGTCCTCGCGTAGCCGTCCACCCGGCTCCCGGGTCCCGAAAACGTCACGGAGAGGTCGCGATTGCCCGCAGGGGTGCGGACCACGAGACCGTACGTCCGCCCGGTGAGTCCCTCGAGCTCGAACACGCAGGTGTCTCCGGCGAGCCGCTGGGAGATCAGTTTGAGCGCGCTCGAGCGGTCCCCGCGCGCGGGCCGGGGCGCGGGGAGGAGCAGCTCGAAGCCGCGGGTGTGGTTCACCACGATCTCGGCGTTCCGGCCGAGGGGCAGGCGGCAGTCGGCGTGGACATCGGCTCCGGTGGCGCGCTCGGCGCAGCTGACGGGCCGGCCGCCGGCGGTCACGCCGGTGAGGTGGGCGCCGAGGGGGAGAGCGGGAGAATAGAGGAGGGTGTCGACGCCGCGGCCGGCGGTGCGCTCGATCGAGAGGGAAAGCGCGGTGTCGCTCCGCGAGAAGCGGGCGGTGTAACGGCCGGAGCCCGCGGGCAGCCGATCGACGCGCAGCGTGTCCCAGCTCGCGGGCAGGTGCGGCGCGAAGCTGACGCGATCGTCGGGCACGTCGGCTTCCCAGCCGAGGAGCCCGCGCACCAGCGGGGTGAGCAGCATCGAGGTCGCGAAGAACTGCTGCGGGACCGCGGTGTCGAGCGGCTCGAAGGCACTGCCCGAGAACACCTCGGGGTTGTCGCCGAGGCCCCAGAGGAACGCGGTCCGCGCGACCGCCGTCATCGCCGCGAACCCCATGGCGGGATGGTGATAGCGGTAGAGGCCGAGCGCGTCGAAGCCGGTGACGAAGGGCCACACCGTGCCGTTGTTGTAGTGGAGCGGGTCGAAGAGCCGGGAGGACGGCGCGAGGGTGCGCGCGCCCCAGTCGGTGGTGATGCCGGCCCCGGCGAGCGACGCCGCCGTCGCCTGCCCGCGCTCTTCGTCGAAGAGGCCGAACGCGAGGCCGGTGGCGGGCCACACCGTCAGCTCGTCGGAGAGTTTGCCGCCCTCGAGCAGGGCGAAGGCGTACCGGCGCGCGGAGGGGAGCCAGAGCTTGTCGCGCAGGGTGGCGAGAGCGCGGTCGTGGAGCCGGCGCGCCTCGGTCTCGACGCCGGCGTCTCCCATCGCGCGCGCGATCGCGGGCAGCTCCTCCAGCGCCTTGACCCACACCGCCGACATGTAGACGTCGGACTGCAGGCCCTCCTGCAGGTCACCCACTTCGATCGCGCCCGCGCCGGCTCTGGCGTTGTCCATCAGGCCGTCGCCGTCGGCATCGGTGGCGCGCGCCCACAGAAACGCGCGCTTCAGGTTGGGCCAGAGCTTCCGGATCGCCGCCGTGTCCCCCGACGCGCGCCAGTACTCGGCCAGCGCCAGGATCCAGAAGGGCGTGGTGTCCCCGTGATAGAAGGTGTACGGATACGCGGTGAACCAGGGAAGCCGCCCCGCGCTCTGCGAGATCTCGTGCGGAATCTTGCCGTCATTCGGCGCCGCGGTCCCCTGATACCGCGCGAAGAAGGAGAGTCCGTCCCGCGCCACCTGCCAGAGTCCCACCGAGCTCATCGCGAAGGAATTGATGGACGCGTCGCCCCCGAAAAACCACGCGAACCCCGGCCGGGTGGAGGTCGGGCCCGAGGGCCCGAAGCCGGCCACGAGGCTGCACCCGAGATCGGGATTGCAGGTGAAGGCCTGGTCCAGATTCAGCTCCGCCCAGCGTACCGCGAGGTTCAAGGCGCCGTCCGGCGAGCCCAGGGCGAGACTCGAGTCCGTCACCGCCTCGGCGTGCGCCGCGCGGTCCCGGTACAGCAACTCCGCCCGCGCCAGGACCCGGCGGTAGAGCGCGCGCACGCTGTCGCGCGGCGCCATCTCGCCCACCATCACGATGGGGATCCCGGCGGCGTGCACTTCGGTGAGGCGCCCCGCGGGCTCGCCGGGCCGGGGCATGGGGACCGCGCCCTCGTCCCCCACGGCGATGTGCAGCTCGCTCGGCTGATCGGCGAGAGCGTGCGAGGGGTTGTTGGTGGCCCAGGTGGCCGCGGGCGAACCGAAGAAACCGTTGGCCTGGCTCCGGCTCTCGGACAGCACGAACGCCTTCTCGTCGTCGTCCCAGTAGACGTACTGCCCGCCGAACGCGCCCGGCCACGCGAGCTGGAGGTCGGGACGGAAACGGGCGATGATCTCGATGGGCCGCACCGCGTCCACGGTCAGCACCGCGACCACGGCGGGCAGGTCGAGGGGCGCGAAAAGCCGTTCGGTGACCGTGAACGCCGGGTGGGAATAGATGATGGAGACGCCGGCGGGCGTGACTTCCACCCGGCGGGCGACATCTTTCGCCTGCACCGGCTGATCGTACAGCGGCGTCTTGAACGCGAGGTCGAAGCCGTGGAGGAGCTTGAGCGGCCAGGTCCAGGCCTCGAAGCCGCCGGTCTCGGTGCCGATCAGCGCCGCACGCCGGCCGATGGCGGAGAGGTAGCCGGTGGGCCGGGCGGGGCCCTCCAGGTCGAAGGGACCGGCGCGCCACGGGAGCGCCACCGCCCGGGGCCGCGCCACCGGGAAAGTGTCCGCGGGCGACTGCGCGAGGAGCAGGGCCGGCGCGAAAAGCAGGCAGAAACAGAGCTTCTGTGGGCTCACTTGCGACATGGATGCGAGTGGATAAGCTACAGGCCTCGGTGAGACCCTACCAGCGCCCTAAGAGCGGAGGGACCAACTCAATGTTCACCCAGCCCGATTTCTCCGAGAGCGGCTGGTCCGGCCCCGGGATGATGGAGCCCTATCTCCCGCCGCAGGCACCGGCCCCCTTCACCCCCGCGCCGGAGCCCGCGTTCGAGAGTCCGGCGCCGGAGGCGGCGGCTCCCGCCACCAGGCGCAAGACGGCGTGGCGCAAGCCGAAGGCGAAGGCGCGCCGCAAGGCGGCCAAGAGCAAGAGCAAGAGTAAGAAGAGGAAGGCGACCAAGCGCCGCCCCCGCGCCAAGGCGCGCCGCGGCCGCGCCAAGAAGCGCCGCTAGAAGACCAGGACTTCCGCGCGCGGGAGTGCCTCCCGGATGGCTCGCGCCATCTCGTCGAGGCGCTCCCGCGCGACGCTTTTGACGGACCCATCGGCCGGGGGCCGGGCCAGCGAATAGAGATGCACCGCGGCCGGATCGGCGCGGCCCGCCGCCGGGAGCCAGGCCGCGAGGGCGGCGTCGCTCGAGCCGTCCCAGTCCCTCCCCCGCGCCACCATCGCCTGCAGGGTCACCGGCGCGATCGCGCGATACGCGTCGGCGAGCGCGCCGGCGTCGTAGCCGCTCCCGTTCACCCGCTCCGCCGGTCCCAGGTCGAGCTTCATCATCCGCCGGTCGAGACGGAGCAGCGCCGCGCGCGTCGCGGCGCTCCCGATCGCGGCCACCCCGTTCGAGAGAATCGCGACCGGCGTCCGCGGCGCGAGCTCGTCCCGCGCCGCGAGCACCCGGTCCACCACCACCGGGAAGCGCGGGTGGAGCGTGGGCTCGCCGTTGCCGGAAAAGGTGATCGCGTCCGGCGGCGCGGCGAGATTCTGGAGCGCGCGCCGCAGCGAGTGCGCGATCTCGTCCGGCGACGGCCAGCGCGCCGCCGGGGCGCGCGGAGTGCGGAAGCCGCACTCGCAGTAGGGGCAGTCGAAGTCGCAGAGCTTGGAGCGCGCGGGGAGCAGATTCAGACCGAGACTCCGGCCCAGGCGGCGGGAGCGCACCGGTCCCCGCACGCTGGTGTTCCACAAGAACCCCCCGTCCGAGCGCGGGGTTGCGTCGGCCATCCCGCAAAGTACGTTCTGGCACCCCGGGAACGAAGAGGCTGAATGAACGGCGTGGCGCGTGGTGGGTGGGGCCTGCTGGCCCTCGCGGCGATCGCCTGCTCCGTGCCGCGGGAGCGGCTCGGCGATCCCCAGCGGGAAGTGGAGGCGATGCTGGCCCGCTCCGCGGCCAGCTGGAACCGGGGCGACCTCGCCGCCTTCATGAGCGATTACGCGCAGGACTCGCTCACCAGCTACGTGTCCGGCGGGCACGTGCAGTACGGCTGGCAGAAGCTGTACGACCGCTACCAGGCCGCGTACTTCGCACCCGGAAAATCCCGCGACTCCCTCACCTTCGACGAAGTGCACGTGCGGCCCCTCACCACCGATCTGGCGCTCTGCACCGCGCGGTTCGCGCTCCACCGGGGCGACGAGGTGGTCGCGAGCGGGCCCTTCAGCCTGGTGCTCGAGAAGCGCGGGGACCGCTGGCAGATCCTGCACGACCACACCTCACAGGACCCGAGGCCATGAGCAGCCGGACTCTCACCGCCTGTTGCGCGCTCCTCCTCGCGGCCGCGGGCTGCAAGCCGCCGGGCCAGGGCGTCATCGCCCTGGAAGGCGCCACCCTGATCGACGGATCGGGCGGGCCTCCGGTCACCGACGCCCTGCTGCTCATCAAGGACGGCCACCTCGAGGCGGTGGCCCGGGTGAACGAAGTGCCGGTGCCGCGGGGCGCCCAGCGCATCAGTCTCATCGGCAAGACCATCATTCCCGGCCTGATCGACGCGCACGCGCACGCCGAGCGCTGGGCGATGCCGCGCTACCTCGCGTGGGGCGTCACCACCATCCGCGACCTGGGCGGGAGCGAGAGCGACACCCTGTACGCTCTCAAGAACGACGTGAACCTGGGCGCGGTGCTCGGGCCCCGGATGTTCACCTCGGGCGCGATGATCGACGGCGTGCCGCCGACCTATGCCGCGGCCACGGGCGTCGCGACCCCGGACGAGGCGCGGAAGGCGGTGGACCAGCGCGCCGTGGCCGGCGCGGATTACGTGAAGCTCTACACCAAGATCACGCCGGCCTTGCTCGCGCCCATCATGGACGAGGCGAGCACCCTTCGCATCCCGGTGGCGGCGCACCTCGGCAAGACCGACGCGCTCACCGCGGCGAAGGCCGGGGTGGTTTCGATCGAGCATATGTCGGGCGTGGTCGAGGCGGCGGTGAAGGACCCCGCCCCCTACTTCCGCGCCCACGACCTCTTCCTCGCCGGGTGGACCAAGGAAGAGGCCGGCTGGGGGACGCTGGACTCGGGCGCGGTGGCGCGCACCGCGGCCGCGATCGCCGCGACCCACGTGGCCATCGTCCCCACCCTGGTGCTGCACCAGACCCTGGCCCACCTCGCCGACACCTCGCTCCTCTCCCGGCCCGAGATGGCCGACGTCCCCGCCGACGCCGGGAGCGTGCGCGACGTGGCGGGCCTCCTCAAGCGCAGCAACTGGAGCGCGCAGGATTTCAACGCGTTTCAGCGCGCCCGCGCCCGCCAGGACCAGTTCGTGCGGGAGTACCGGCACGCCGGGGGGCTGATCGCCGCCGGATCGGACGCGGCGAGCCAGATGCTGGTGCCGGGCGCCGCCCTGCATCAGGAGCTGGCGCTGCTCGTCGCCGCCGGGCTCACGCCGATGGACGCGATCGTCGCCGCCACCCGCCACAACGCCCAGCTCCTGCACGCCGATTCGCTGGGCATGCTGGCGCCGGGCAAAGTCGCGGACCTCGTGGTGTTGAACGCGAATCCCGCCGACGCCATCGGCGCGTCCAGGGACATTCTGTGGGTGATGACCCGCGGCCGGATCGTCCGGCCCGACTCGCTGCGGGCGGACTGGAAGCGGGGGGGCAAATGAGCAAACCCTCTCATCCCCGCCACAACTTTCCGTCCCTCCGTCATGCCGTCGTCTTTCTCTCCGCGGCGCTCCTGGGGTGCTCCCGCGCCGGTTCCTCGCCGGCTCGCTACGATCTCATTCTCGCCAACGGCTGGATCGTGGACGGGACCGGGAACCCGCGCTATCGCGGAGACGTCGCCATTGCGGGCGACAAGATCGCCGCCGTGGGATTCCTGAACGGCGCCACCGCGCGCGACACCGTGGACGTCTCGGGGCTGGTGGTGGCGCCCGGGTTCATCGACATGATGGGGCAGTCCGAGATCAACGTGCTCATCGACAACCGGGTGTTCTCGAAAATCACGCAGGGCGTGACCACCGAGATCACCGGCGAGGGCGGATCGGTGGCGCCGCTCACCGACTCGCTCGCCGCCCAGGACTCGGACGCGATGAAGAAATTCCATTATCGCGAGGACTGGCGCGATCTCGACGGCTACTTCAAGGAGTTCGCGCGCAACGGCTCGACCGTGAACCTCGCGACCTTCGTCGGGGCGACCCAGGTCCGGATGGCGGTGCTGGGCAGCGCCAATCGCGCGCCCACCGCGGCCGAGCTCGCGCACATGACGGCCCTGGTGGACACCATGATGGAGCAGGGCGCGCTCGGCCTCTGGACCGCGCTCGAGTACGCGCCCGCCAGCTACTCCACCACCGACGAGCTGATCGCGCTCGCCAAGGCGGCGCGCCGCCACGGCGGGATCTACGCGTCCCACATGCGGAACGAGGGCACCCTCACCGACCAGGCGCTGGACGAGCTGTTCCGGATCGCGCGGGAAGCGCGGATTCCGGCCGAGATCTCCCACCTGAAGGCGGCGGGCCAGCGCAGCTGGGGGCGGATGCCGCACATCCTGGCGCGGGTGGATTCCGCGCGCGCCGCCGGGCTCGACGTCACCGCGGACCAGTACCCCTACACCGCGGCGGCCACGTCGCTCGACGCCATCATGCCCACCTGGGCCGAGAGCGGCGGGCTCGACTCGCTGATGATCCGGCTCCGCGATCCCGCCACCCGCGCCCGCATCCACCGCGAGGTGCTCCACCCGGCCGACGGCAGTGAGGGGTTCTACAACGAGGCGGGCGGCGGCTCCGGGATCCTCATCACCGGGGTCTTCGAGGACTCCCTGCGCGATCTGCAGGGCAAGCGGATCTCCGAGATCGCGGCGGCGCGCCGCGAGGACCCGGTGGAGACCATCCTCGACGTCCTGCTCGCCGAGGGACCGCACCGCACCGACGCGGTCTACTTCGAGATGAGCGAGGCCGACGTGCAGGCCGCGCTCTCCACCTGGTGGGTGGCGGTGAACACCGACCTCGGGGGCGTGGCGCCGGACGGACCCTTCGGCTCCCAGTCGGCGCACCCTCGCGCCTACGGAACCTTCGCCCGCATCCTCGGCCATTACTCCCGCGACCTGAAGCTCTTCCCCCTCGAGTTCGCGGTGCGCAAGATGACGAGCCTCGCGGCCCAGCGGGTGGGGTTGAAGGACCGCGGGCTGCTCCGGGCCGGGATGGCCGCCGACGTCACCGTGTTCGATCCCGCCACCGTCGCCGACCGCGCCACCTTCGAGCAGCCGCACCAGCCCTCGGTGGGATTCGCTTACGTGTACGTGAACGGGCAGAAAGTGCTCGATCACGGCAAGCTCACCGCCGCGCGCCCCGGACGCGGGCTCCGCGGGCCCGGGTACGTCGCCCCGGCGGCGAGGTGACCCTCGGCCGGCTCGCGCTCGCCTGGCTGCCGGTGGCGGCGCTTTTCCTGGTCGCGCCGCCGATCGGATACCGGTGGGACGGTCCCCCCGAACAGCCCGCGCTGGCGTGGGCCTTCAACGCCTGGGAGCTGGGGTGGCGCGCGGTCGAGGCCCTGGTGCTGACCCTCTTCGCGTCGCTCTGGTTCGACTCGCTGGGCGCGGGCGGCTGGTGGCTGCTCTTCCTGCTGGTGGGACTCCTCGCCGCGTTTCCCCGCCGCCTCGTGATGTGGCGGTACGCCCATGGCGCGAGGCGGCGCGCGCTCCTGCTCCACGCCGGTCTCGACGTGGGACGGTACCTCGCGGCGGGGGGACTCCTCGCCTGGCGGCTCGGGTAGCGGTTTTCGATGACCAATCGTGACGTAACGCGCCGGAACCTTCTTCGGGCGCGCGCCTACTAGGCTCGGGGTTTCGATTCACGCCTGGCGCCAAGGAGGCTCAAGATGAAACTCAAGCACGCCATCCACCGCCTCGACGAACTCTTTCGCGACCGAGACTCCCGGGCCGGCATTCTGGCGCGGGAGCTGGCGCGGGAACCCAAACCCGGCGACGCGAAGCTCGCGGAGCTGCTCTGCAACGAACGCCGCTCGGAGACGCGCATGGACGGATCGGTGAACGGATCCGTGGTGCGCACCGCGTGGGCGGCGTGGGAGATGATGGACCTGGGGCTCGACGCCCTGAACGGCGGGCTCGACCGCCTGCTCTCCTGGCTTCTGCCGCGAATCGAGGCCGGTGAGGTCCACGAGGAACCGATGCCCCTCGCCCTGCCCAACGGCGTGGTGATGCGGGGCGCGGGAGACGCGGCGCTCGCGGTTCGCTGTCTGGGACTCAAGACCCTGCTGCGGGCCCGGCGCGACGGGCGTCCGGGCGTGGCCGAACAGCTCGCCGGAGTGGCGCGCCTCGAGCCCGCTTCGCCCAACCTCGCGGCCTGCGTGCTGGGCGTGGTGGCGGTCGCGCCGGCGCCGGTGCACGACCGCGCCGAGGCCTTCGTGGAGGAAGCGCGGCGGGCCCAGGGGAGCGACGGGTCGTGGGCGGGCGCCGACCTCTTCAACATGCTGGAGGCGCTGCTCCTCGCCGGGATCGAGCCGGCGCGCGCGCTGATCGCGAAGGCGGCGCCGGCGCTGCTCGATCTCCAGCGCGACGACGGGTCCTTCGACTCGCCTCCGCACGAGGAGCGCGCGCTGATCGGGCTGCGCGCCCTGCACGTCGCGCTCGAAGCCTGAAGCCGTAGTATCTTCGGTGGACGATGTCCACCGACACCCGCGCCCGCATCCGGCTGACGGCGTTTTCGCACGGCGCAGGCTGAGCCTGCAAGCTCGGCGCAGCCGAGTTGGCGCAGGTCTTGCGCCACGTGCCCGCCGCGACGGATTCCCGGATCCTCGTCGACGCCGCCACCAGGGACGACGCCGCCGTCTTTCAGACGGCGCCCGATCGCGCCCTGGTGGTGACGGTGGACTTCTTTACGCCCATCGTGGACGACGCGTACGACTACGGGCGGATCGCGGCCGCCAACGCCTTCTCCGACGTCTACGCCATGGGGGGCCGGCCCCTCCTCGCGCTCAACCTGGTGGGCTGGCCCCGCGGGAAACTCCCCTTCGAAGTTCTGGGCGAGGTGCTTCGGGGGGGCATCGACATCGCCAAGGAAGCGGGCGCCTTCGTCCTCGGCGGCCACTCGATCGACGATCCGGAGCCGAAGTACGGGATGGTGGCGGTGGGCGAAGTGCACCCCGACCGCATCGTGACCAACGCCGGCGCGAAAGCCGGAGACGTGCTGGTCCTCACCAAACCGGTCGGCACCGGAATCCTGGCCACCGCCCTGAAGCGGGACCTCGCGGTCGAGGCCGACCTTCGCCCCGCCGTCACCGCGATGACCACCCTCAACGCGGGCGCCGCCCGGGCGATGGAGGCCGTGGCGGCGTCGGTGCACGCCGCCACCGACATCACCGGCTTCGGGCTCCTCGGGCACCTGCACAACCTCCTGGAAGCAAGCCGGGTGTCGGCCGAGCTTCAACCCGACGCCGTGCCGGTGTTCCCCCGGGCGCGGGAGCTCGCCGCCGCGGGAGCGGTGCCGGGCGGGACCGCGCGGAATCTCGAAGCCGCGGCCGGGTACACGGCCTTCCCCGTCAGTCTCGCGAGCCCGGATCGCACGCTCCTCGCGGACGCCCAGACGTCGGGCGGTCTCCTGATCGCGGTGGCGGCGGAGGCGGCCGGGCTCCTCGTCGGAGCCCTGAAGAAGGAAGGGACGCCGGCCGCCGCGGTGATCGGCCGGGTGACCGGCGGCGAGCCGGGCCGGATCCGGGTGGCGTGAACCGTGGCCGCGATCCCGGAGTACAGCGCCCTGACGCCCGAATCCCTGGACGCGCTGGAGCGCGCGGTGCGCGAACGGCGCCGGGTGGCGCTCCGGCGGCGAGGTACCGAATATGTGGTGGTGGCCGAACGACTCGACACCTCCGCGCGCGGTGAAGCGCTGCTGGGCCGCCTCCCGATGACCGGGGAGACGCTCACCTTCCGCCTGGCCGAGCTCGAGGCCTTCGCGGTGCTCCCGTAACGCGATGTTCACCCGACTGCTGGTGGGACTGGACGAGAGTCCGCGCGCCGATCAGGCCTTCGAACAGGCCCTCCTCCTCGCGCAGCGCTTTCAGGCGACGGTGATCGCGGCCTACGCCAGGGAATCCGGCGGGCCGGACGGCGCGCCGATGCTGGAGCGGGCGCGGCTGCGGGCCCTGGAGCGCGGGGTGGCGGCGGAAGTGAAGCTGGGGCACGGCGCCGCCGACGTCTTCCTGGCGGAGGTGGCGACCCAGAGCGACGCGGTGCTGGTGGGCCGCCGCGGCGCCCGGACCGGTCAGGACGCGATCGGTCCCACGGTGGCGTCGCTGATCCGCATCGCGGAGCGGGTGGTGATCGTGTGCGGCGCCACGCCCTCGCCGATGCAGGCGGTGGCGATCGCCTACGACGGGCGGGAGACCAGCCGCCGCGCCCTCGACCTCGCGGCGCGATTCGCGAGCATCGTGGGCAGCACCATTCACGTCATCCACGCCAATCCCGATCGGGAGGCGGGTGTGGGCGTGGTGGGCGAGGCCGAAGCGAGTCTCTCGCTGCTGCGCGTCGCCTTCGTGACTCACGTCGAAAAAGGGAAACCGGCGGAGGTGGTGGCGCGGGTGATCGCGGAGACCAAATGCGACGCGCTCTTCGCCGGCGCCCACATGCAGCGCCGGGAGGGCCGGCCCAGCCAGGTCACGATCTCCCACGCCGAGGAGATCCTCCGGCACACCGACATCCCGGTCGCGATCCAGCCGTGACCCTGCGGGTCCTGGTTCACGCCGACGAGAGCTGTCTCGGCAACGGCACCACGCCGCCCAATCCCGGCGGCAACGGCGCCTTGATCGAGGCGCCGGCGGGGGACAGCGTGGCCCGCTGGGACTTCTTCGAATGCGCGCCGGATACCACCAACCAGCGGATGGCGCTGGCGGGGGCGATCGCCACCCTGGAGTGGCTGCGGCGCCAGTGGAAGGAAGCCGACGTGCGGTACGTCTCCGATTCCGAGTACCTGATCAAGGGCATGGGCGAGTGGGTGGCGGGATGGCAGGCGCGGGGCTGGAAGCGCAAGGGCGGCGCGGTCGAGAACCTCGAGCTCTGGCAGAAACTGGTGCAGGCGGCCGCTCCGCACCGGATCGAGTGGAAGTGGGTGCGCGGCCACGCCGGCCACGCCAAGAACGAATACGCCAACGCCCTCGCGACCCGCGCGGCGGAGCGCCAGCAGCGCTCCAACGGGCTGGTCCCGTCGGGGTTCGACACCTGGCTGGAGCAGCAGCGCGCCCGCGGCCATTACCGCGATTACGATCCCGACCGGGAGCTAGGATGAGCGTTCCGAAAGACGGCATCGCCGCCAACACCCACCGCCTGAACCTCCTCGCGGCGGGCACCGCGCCGGCCACTCCGGAACGGATCCCCCTCTACGAGGTGTACATGCGGATGGCGGAGGAGCTGGCCAAGCGCTCCACCTGCTCCCGCCTCCAGGTCGGCAGCGTCATCACCGATCAGCTGCTGGAGAACGTCCTCGCCATCGGTTACAACGGCAACGCCCGCGGACTTCCCAACCGCTGCGACTCGGCGGTGCCCGGCAGCTGCGGGTGCATCCATTCCGAGCAGAACGCGCTCGTCAAGGCGCCGGGCAGCGTGCGGGACAAGGTGATGTTCGTCTCGGCGTCCCCCTGCGTGATGTGCGCCAAGCTGATCATCAACTCCGGCGTGACTCACGTGTTTTACCGCAAGGCGTACCGCGATCCTTCGGGGATCGAGGTGCTGGAACAGGGCCACGTGATTCCGGTGCTCTACGACCGCTGGGTCAAGGAGTGGCGGTGAGATCAACGCGGAACGGCGAACGCGCAACGCGGAACTCCTGGCACTCCAGGTCCGACTTCCGCGTTCCCAGTTCCACATTCATCGGGAGTCGTCCATGAAACGTGTCTGGTTTGTCGTCCTGCTTCTCGCGGCACCCTTGAGCGCCCAGTCCGTTCTCTACCGGTCACCCAACCTCGGCGGCACCTGGGTCCCCGACGCCGCCGTGGTGCAGTTCAACTTCATCCACCGGTTCTACGTGTTCCCCTCCTCCAGCGGGCACGCGGTGGTGAACTTCCCCACCTTCACTCTCGCCACCGGCCTGGGGCGGCGGATGGCCCTGGGCGCCCACTTCGGCACCCGCGCCGTCGTGAATCCCGCGGCGATCTCGTCCAACGAGACCGAGCTGTTCGCGCGCTGGCGCGCCTGGGGCGCGGGCGAGGGCCGGGAGGGGCTGGGATTGGCGGTGACGCCGGCGTACAACTTCCTTTCCAAGAGCGCGGACGCCGAGGTGAGTGTCGACTGGACCCGCCGCTTCCTCACCCTCGAGGGCGCGGTGCGCGGGGTGAGCAAGCCGGGAGGAGTCTCGGGCAAGGCGCAGGCGGCGCTGGCCGGCGGGTTCGTCGCCCGGCTGAGCCGCTACGTGGCGGTGAGCGGAGACGTGGGCTCCTACGTGAGTCCCACCCCCCTCGCCGCGTGGAGCGTGGGGCTCGACTTCGTGATTCCCGGGACGCCCCACACCTTCACCCTCGAGATGAGCAACGCGGCGACCAGCAGCATCGAGGGCAACTCGCGCGGCGGCACGCCCCTCACCAACCGCCTTTACGGATTCGAGTTCACCATTCCGCTCCACCTGTCACGCTTCTCGCCGTGGTTCCACCCCCATCGCCAGCCCCAGCTCCCGGAGCCGGTGACGCCGAGCGCCACCGCGCCGGCGGACGCCGTGGTCCACATCCGGGCCTTCAAGTACCAGACGGACACCGTCACCATCGCGGTGGGGCAGACCGTCGGCTGGGTGAACGACGATCCGGTGGCGCACGCGGTGGTCATCGAATCCGGAAACGTGAACTCGGGCCTCATCCCGCAGGGCGCGGCGTTCCGCCACACCTTCGCGACGGCGGGCACCTTCGTCTATCACTGCACGCCCCATCCGTACATGAAAGCGGTGGTAGTGGTGAAATAGTGGACGAGCTCGACCGCCTCTTCGAGTGCCTGGTGCAGGCGCTGGCGCAGGGCGCGCGGGTCGCGGTGCCCTTCGCCGCGGCGGAGATCTACGAGCACCTCGTCCCCTACCGCTCTAACCGCTCGCGGCTCCGGGTCGCCACCTTTCAGGACTACGAGATGACGGTGCTGCGGCTCCTCGCGGGCGAGCGCGGCTACGTGCGGGTGGAGCCGGACGACGTGCGCGACGGAATGGCGCGGGAGGTCACCTCGCCCAACCCGGACACCGCGCTCTTCCGCAACTTCCCCGACGCCCGGGTGATGGTGAACCGCCACGCCGCGGAGCAGTTCCTGGCGGGGGACCGCGTTTACGCCCCGCCTTCCGACCAGGAAGAAGAAGAGCCCGCCGACTGGACCTCGGAGAATCCGATCCCGCCCGCCGGGTTCGCGCTGGCGGAACCGGGCGATGAGAGTGGAGGGAGCGAGCGCTGCGCCTTCTGCGGCGGATCGTTCCCCGGCGGTCGCGACGTCCGCTTCTGCCCGCACTGCGGCCAGCCCGCCACCGGCGAGCTGCGCTGTCCCCAGTGCGGCAGCGACGTGGACGTCGGGTGGTCCTACTGCATCACCTGCGGCCGGCCCACCGGATTCGAGTGAACCGCCATCACATCGCGGTGATCCCGGGAGACGGCATCGGCCCCGAAGTGATCGAGGCCGGCCTGGTCTCCATCGTGAAAGCGGCGGCCAAGCACGGGGTGGCGCTCGAGCTCGAGCGCCTGCCCTACTCCGCCGACCATTATCTCGCCACCGGCGAAACCCTCCCTGACCACGCCTTCAATCATCTGCGGGACGACGTGGACGCCATCCTCCTCGGCGCCATCGGCGACCCCAGGGTCCCCGGCAACGAGCACGCGCGGGACATCCTGCTCGGTCTCCGCTTCCGCCTCGATCTCTACGTCAATTTTCGTCCGGTGACGTTGCTGCATCCCGACCTCACGCCGCTGCGGGGGAAGACCGTCGCCGGCCGGAGCGCCCCGACGTCCGGCCCCGCGATCGACTTCGTGATCTTCCGCGAGAATACGGAGGGCGTCTACCTGGGCCGGGGCCGGATCGGCAACGGCGAGTACATCGCGGAAGAAGTGAACACCGAGCGCGGGGTGGAGCGCATCATCCGCGCCGCCTTCGAGTGGGCGCAAGCGCACGGCAAGACCCGCGTCACCATGAGCGACAAGTCGAACGCCGTGCCCGCGCACCGGGTGTGGCAGGAGCAATTCAAGCGGATCGCGGCCGAATTCTCCGGCATCGCGGCCGAGCACCGCTTCGTGGACGCGCTGGCGATGGAGATGGTGCGCGAGCCCGAGCACTTTCAGGTGATCGTCACCAACAATCTCTACGGCGACATTCTGTCGGACCTGGGCGCCGGCCTCATCGGCGGGCTTGGGATCTCCGCGTCCGCCAACCTGCGCCCCGGGCGCGCCGGCCTCTTCGAGCCGGTGCACGGATCGGCGCCGCCGCTCAAGGGCAAGGGCGTGGCGAACCCCGTCGCCACCGTCCTCACCGGCGCGCTGATGCTGGAGCAGCTGGGACACCCGGAGCCGGCGCGCGACCTCGAGCGCGCGGTGCGCGAGGCGATCGCCCGGGGCGCGCGCACGCCCGACATCGGCGGGAAGGCGACAACCCGAGATGTCGCCGAGGCCATCGCGGCTCTCGTCTAGGGGAGGGGTGGCGGGTATATTCCGCTTTCTGAACGACTTTCTCCCGGAGTTCTCCCCGTGAAGACCCAGGGTGCCAATAAAGACGTCGTCTTCCTTTCCGGCGTCAGAACCGGTTTCGGAACCTTCGGCGGCTCGCTCAAGGACATTTCGGCCATCGATCTCGGCGCGGCCGCGGCGAAGGAAGCCATCGCGCGCTCCGGCGTAAAGCCCGCCGATCTCGGCCACGCCGTCTTCGGCAACGCGCTTCAGACCTCGTCCGACGCGATCTATCTGGCCCGCCACGTGGCGCTCAAGGCCGGCCTCCCCATCGAAACGCCCGCCGTCACCGTGAACCGCCTCTGCGGCTCCGGCTTCGAAGCCATCACCCAGGGCGCTCAGCTCATTCTCCTCGGCGAAGCCGACGCCGTCCTCGCGGGCGGCGCCGAGTCCATGAGCCAGGCGCCGCACGTGGTGCGCGGCGCGCGCTGGGGCATCCGGCTCGGGCCCCAGGCGGCGTTCGAGGACCTGCTCTGGGAGTCCCTCAAGGACCCGCAATGCGGCTTCTCGATGGCGGAGACCGCCGAGAACCTGGCGGAGAAATACCACCTGGCACGCCGGGAGGTGGACGAAGTGGCCCTCGGGTCGCAGCAGCGGGCCAAGAAGGCGTGGGACGACTGCGTGTTCACGGACGAAGTGATCGGCGTGCCGGTGAAAAAGAAGGGCCAGACGGCGGAGTTCCGTGCCGACGAGCACATGCGTCCCGAGACCACGCTCGACGTCTTGCTCTCGCTCAAGCCCTACTTCAAGAAGGACGGCCTCGTCACCGCGGGCAACGCGTCCGGCATCTGCGACGGCGGCGCGGCGACGGTGATCGCGAGCGAGGAGTTCGCGAAAGCCCGGGGTGCGAAGGCGCTGGGACGCCTCGTCGCCTGGGCGGTGGTCGGCGTGGAGCCCAAGTACATGGGGATCGGGCCCGCGCCCGCGGCGCGCAAGGCGCTCGCCAAGGCGGGCCTGAAGCTCGACCAGATGGATCTGGTGGAAGTGAACGAGGCGTTCGCGCCGCAGTACCTCGCGGTCGAGAAGGAGCTGGGCCTGGACCGCGCCCGGACCAACGTGCACGGCGGCGCCATCGCCATCGGGCATCCCCTCGCCGCGACCGGCACCCGCATCACCATTCATCTCCTGCACGCGCTCGCGAAGCAGGGGAAGCGCTACGGGCTGGGCTCGGCGTGCATCGGCGGCGGTCAGGGCGCCGCGGTGATCGTCGAAGCCTTCCCCGCCTAGAGGAGTCGCCATGAACGAATTCCTGCTCCCCGCGGTCGGCGTCGTCGTGCTGTACGCCTTCGCGGCGCTCAACGTCTTCCGCGAGTACGAGCGCGGCGTGGTCTTCTTCCTGGGCCGCTCCTGGGGCGCCAAGGGCCCGGGCCTGGTATTCCTGCCGCCCCTCCTCACCAAGGTGCAGAAGGTGTCGCTCCGGGTGATCGCGCTGGACATCCCGCCCCAGGACGTGATCACGCGGGACAACATCTCGATCAAGGTGAACGCGGTGCTCTACATGCGCGTGGCCGACCCGGTGCGCGCGGTGATCGGCGTCGAGAACTACCTCTACGCCACGAGCCAGCTGGCCCAGACCACGCTCCGCTCGGTGCTGGGTGAGACCGAGATGGACGAGCTGCTGATGAACCGCGAAAAGATCAACGAGATCCTGAAGAACATCATCGACAAGCGCACCGAAGACTGGGGCGTGGAAGTGTCGGCGGTCGAAGTGAAGGACGTGGACCTCCCGCCGGAGATGAAGCGCGCCATGGCGCGCCAGGCGGAAGCGGAGCGGGAACGGCGGGCCAAGATCATCAACGCCGAGGGCGAGCTCCAGGCGTCGGAGAAGCTGGCGCAGGCCGCGCGGATCATCGGCTCCGAGCCGGCCGCGATCCAGCTCCGGTACCTGCAGACCGTCAGCGAGATCGCGTCCGAGAAGAGTTCGACCACGATCTTCCCCATCCCCATCGACCTCTTCAAGGGCCTCCTCGACGCGGTCGGGCGCCGCGCCGGCGACCCGACGCCCGCGCTCCCCGCCCGCGCCTCCGGCGAACCGGTGCCCGCCCCGTCCACCGCGGGCAAGGCCCGCGCCTGACGTGGCCGGAGAGCTGATCGGCCGGCAGGCGCTCGAGCGCATCATCCAGCGCGCCGCCGAGCTGCAGGCCGGCGAGCGCGACATCGGCGAGGGGCTGACCGAGCAGGAAGTGATCGCGCTGGGAGGCGACGTCGGCATCCCCACCCGCTACCTCCGGCAGGCGATGCTGGAGGAGCAGACCCGGGCGCCCGACGCGGCGGTGGGCGGACTCTTCGCCTGGCTCACCGGGCCGCGTCGCCTGAGCGCGCAGCGCGTGGTGCCGGGCGATCGCGCGGTGGTCGAACGAGCGCTCAGCCACTGGATGGACGACGAAGAGTCGTTGCTGGTGAAGCGGCGCTATCCCGACCGTACGACGTGGGAGCCCAAGGCGGGCGCGCTCGCCAGCATCCAGCGCGCGCTGGGCAAACGCGGGCGCCGCTACTCGCTCGCGAACGCGGAAGAGATCGCCGGCCAGGTCACGCCGCTCGAGCCCGGCTTCTGCCTCGTCGGTCTCAGCGCCGACGTGGGCCGGCGGCGCGCACGCCGTATGCTGGCCGCGGGCGTGGTCTTAGGGCTGGGATCGCTCGCGATCGCTGCCGTGATGGTGCCGTTCGGCGCGCTGGGACTACTGCCGGGTGTCGTGTTGGCCCCGTTTGTCGTGGCGATCGCGCGGACCCATCGCGGCGATAGCGAGCGGATTCAGGTCTCGCTCGAGCAGGTGCTCGACCGCCTGGAGCGGGGCGAGATCCGCCCCGAGCACCTGATCGGCGGACCGCGGCCCTCGGCGTTCGTCCGCATCGCGGACGAGCTGCGAAAGGCCTTTGAATAACCCCGGGCTTTGAAGGAGTGACATGAGCGAGATCAAACGGGTGGGCGTGCTGGGATGCGGGCTGATGGGGTCGGGCATCGCCCAGGTCGCCGCCGCCGCCGGCTACGAGACCATCGCGCGGGACGTCGCCCAGCCGCTCCTCGACAAGGCGAAAGCGGGGATCGAGAAGTCGCTCGCCAAATTCGTGGAGAAGGGTAAGCTCGCCCCGCCCGACCGCGACGCCACGCTCGCCCGGCTCCGCTTCACCACCTCGGTCGCCGACCTGAAGGGCGTGGACGTGGTGGTGGAGGCGGTGACCGAGGACCTCGACACCAAGAACGCTCTCTGGAAGGACCTGGACCAGCTCTGCGGTCCCGCCACCATCTTCGCGTCCAACACCTCGAGTCTCACCATCGCTGCGATGGCGGCCGCCACCAGGCGCGCCGACCGCTTCGTGGGCCTGCACTTCTTCAACCCGGTGCCGCTGATGGCGCTGGTCGAGGTGGTGCGCACCGTCACCACGTCGAACGAGACCTTCACCCGGGCCTACGCTTTCGCCAAGTCGCTCGGCAAGGAGCCGGTCGCCGCGAAGGACAACTCCGGGTTCATCGTGAACCTGCTGCTCGTTCCGTACCTCCTCGACGCCATCCGCGCGGTGGAGGGTGGCGTGGGGAGCGTGCCGGACATCGACAAGGCGATGCAGCTGGGGTGCGGGTACCCGATGGGGCCGCTCACCCTCCTCGATTTCGTCGGGCTCGACACCACCCACAAGATCGCCGAAATCATGTTCGCGGAGTACAAGGAGGCGAAGTACGCGTCCCCGCCCCTCCTCAAGCGGATGGTGCTGGCGGGGATGTACGGGAAAAAAAGCGGCAAGGGGTTCTACGACTACTCCGTGAATCCACCCGCCGTCTCCAGTCTCGGCCTCTAAGCCACTCTCACCCGCCCCTCCGACAGGAGCCTAGGACCGATGTTCGGCTACGATTGGGCCAAGCTGCACGCGCTGCTCAACGACTTCCCCGCCGCCCTGCTCACCGTCGCGGTCTTCTTCGAGTGGCTGGGCTGGCTCCTCAAGCGGGAAACCATCCGCTCCGCGGGACTCTGGACCCTGTGGGCGGGCGTCGTCGGCGGGTGGGCCGCCGTCATCGCCGGCCTCCAGGCCGAAGACGCGATCGAGCACGGGGAGGCCATCCACGAGCTGATGGACCAGCACGAGACCTGGGCGCTCGTCACCATGGGGATCTTCACCGCCATTCTGGTCTGGCACCTGGTGCGCCGCGGCAAGCTGCCGCGGGTGGAACAGTGGATCCTGCGCGTGGTTTCGCTCTTCGCGCTCGCGATTCTGGTGCGGGTGGGCATGCTGGGCGGGGAGATGGTCTTCGACCATGCGGCGGGCGTGCCGATGGTCAAGATGGAAGCGGAAATCAAGGACCGCCAAGCCGGCCACCATCACCATCCGGGCGAAGCCGACGAGGACCACGACCACGACGAGCCAACGCCACCGGACACGGCGCACGGGCACCAATGACATCGCGGATCTCGGATTGCGGATTGCGGATTGCCACGCGGGTGCGGCGAGCAATCCGCATTCAGCAACCCGCAATCGTCATTCTGTTGTCCGCCTGCGCCCCCGGCACCACCCGGCCCGCGTTCCTGCCGTACCCCGAGGCCCTGACGGCGATCGTGAACGCCCCGCCGGCGCGCGCCATCGCCGAGGCCACGGGTTTCTTCGCGGGCGAGGGCGTGCAGGTGTCGTTCGTGAACCCCGCCGACGGGTTCCTCGAAACCACCTGGTACGACACCCGGACCCACCGGTCCGCGCCCGGGAACGCGGAGAGCGCGGACCTCTCCAGCACCGTCAAGATCCGCTGCTGGGCCGATCCCGACGTTCCCGGGAAGGCGCGGTTCACCGTCGAACCGGTGTACCGCCCGGCGCTCGACCCCTCCCGCCCGGAGCGGGACCTCGAGGTGATGGTGCCGATCGGCAGCGACGGGTACCGGATCGCCCAGCGGCTCCTGGCCGAGCTGGCGCAGAAGTTCGGAGGCCAGTGAGAGGCGCGGGCGCCGCGCTGGTCCTCGCGCTCGTGGCCGGGTGCCAGCCCTCGGGGCCGAACACCGCCGCGCCGCGTCGCAACGCCCCCACCATCAACGCGCTGGTGGACGCGGCGGTCCAGCCCACCATCCGCGCCGCGGTCCGCGCGCTGGGCGACGATGGGCTCACCCTCCGCCGCGCCGACGAGGACGCGGGGGTCGTGGAAAGCGAGTACTTCGATCTCGCCACCGTGGACCCGCACTCGGAGAGCTATCCCTCCGAGCAGCGTTTCGTGCGGCTCCGCATCGCCGTCACCGCGGACACCATGGGCCGCGGATCGCTGGTGGACCTCTTCGTCTTCTACCAGCCCTACCAGCTGGGAATGGAGAGCCGGAGCCGGGAGCGGCTGGTCCCCCGCGACCATCCCGGCGCGGCGTACGCGCGGAAGCTGATCGAACGGATCGCCAAAGTCGCCCTTTCCCAGTAATCGCCGAGGACTCCGATGCGCCGGGTCACGACTTCCGTCCTGCTGGCCGCCCTCGCCTGCTATCACCGTCCGCCGGACACCACGCTGGAGACCCTGCGCGGCCAGCCGGCGCTCGCCACCGCGCTCGTCAGCGCCTCGATCAAGGTCGCGCTCGGCACCGCCGCCGACGTCATCTCCCGGCACGGACTCGCCGCGCGGCTGATGGCGGACTCGGCGCTGGTGGAGAGCGGGGGCTGGGACCCGGCCTCGCGCGATCCCTCGGTGGCGGATCGCTACCCGCCGGAGGAGCGGCTCACCTGGTTCGTGTTCAAGGTGACGTCGGATTCGCTGGGACGGGGGTCCCGGGTGGCGGTCTTCGCGCTCTACTCGCCGTTCCGCACCGGGGGCACGGGGAGCGGCCTCAACGCCCAGGCCGACCCGCTGTCGGCGGTCGGGGTGCGCGCGGTGCCGCGGGATCACCCTTCCGCCGCGATGGCGCGCGCGATGCTGGCTGAGGTGGAAGCGGGCGTGGTGACCGCGCCCGATACGACCCGCTAGGCGCCGACCAGGCCCTTCACCCAGCGCTCCATCTCGTCGAGATCGAGCGCCGCGTCGCGGCAGGGTCCGTTGGGGAGACGCATGGTGAGGCCGAGCACCGGCAGTTTCCCGGCGACGTCGCGCAATCCCGTCATCATGTCCCGCTCGCACGCCACCGCCACCACCGCCCGGGGGCGCCGCTCCCGGATCACCCGCCGCGCCAGCTGGCCGCGGGTGGCGACGAACACCGGCACCTCGTAGCGCCCCGCGATCTCGAGGACGCCGTCGAGCGCCGCCTTGGAGAGACAGCGCGGGATCAGCACCAGGAGCTCACCCTTCCCCACTTTCCGGCCCCGGCGCACGGCGAGCGTGTTGTAGACGTCGATGGCGGCGTGCTCCACCCAGTCGCGCCGGCCCAGCCCCCGGGACACCCGCGACGCCAGGTTCATCACCCGGAGGAACGGCCCGCGCTCCAGCAGATGCTCCGGAAGCAGCGCGTAACCACCGTAGTAGGAGGCGACGAGCAGGATCAACCACAGGCCCGCCACCGCGGAGGCCCCGGCCAGGGCCCACGCAAGGATCGCGGGCAGGGGGGCGTAGAGGGCCCCGAGACGCGGCGCCAGCAGATAAAGAAGAAGGGCGGCAAGGCCGGCGGCGGCCGCGAGCGAGATGCCCGCGTAGCGGAAGAAGAGACCGGCGGGCGCCGAGAAGTCGCCGTTTCCGGGCAGCGGCTTGCCGTTCCACTCGTCCCACTCGTGACCGAGGCGGCGGTCGGTTTCGATGTGGATGAGCTGCGCGCGCGGCGTTTCAGTGACGACGCCCATGGCGCGGGAAGCTTCACGCGGGCGCCGGGCGGTGTCAAGCGGACCGCGCCTTGATAACTTCCCTCCGTGGCGAACCCTCCATCCCTGCTGACCGACGAGCGCATTCGCGCCGCCTACGCGGAGGGCGCCGGCATCTATCGTATCCTCCCCCGCGCGGTGGCCCGCCCGGCCTCCGTGGCGGAGCTGGCCGGGCTGCTGCGGTGGAGCCACTCCGCGGCGACGCCCCTCATTCCCCGGGGTTCGGGAAGCGGAATGCCGGGCGGGAGCGTGGGCCGCGGCGCGATCGTGGACCTCTCCGCTTTCCAGGGCGTCACCGTGGACCGGGAAGCGCGCCTCGCCACCGCCGGCGCCGCCGCGACCTGGGCCGCGGTGCAGGAGGCGGCGCGGGCCTTCGGTCTCCGGCTCCCGCCCGATCCCTCCTCCGGCGCCTTCGCCACCTCGGGAGGAATGGTCAGTACCAACGCCGCCGGCCCGCGCACCGTCCGCTACGGCAGTGTCCGGCGATGGGTCGAGGCGGTGACCGTGGTGGGCGGGGATGGGGAACCCCGCGGCGTTCGGCGCGGCGGCGGGCCCGGCCCCTGGCGTCCCGCGCGGGACGCGCTGGAGCGCGCCGCGCGGCGGTTTCCCGCCACCCGCAAGAACTCGAGCGGTTACGCCCTCGACGCCTTCCTGGCCTCGGGGGACGAGCTCGATCTCCTGATCGGCGCCGAGGGCACCCTGGGGTTCGTCACCGAAGTCACCTGGCGCCTGGATCCCATTCCGCCGGACGTGGCGGGCGTGGCCCTGGGCTTCGCGGATCTTTCCGCCCTGGCCGAGGCGGTGCCGTTCCTGGTGGCACTCAATCCATCCGCGGTCGAGCTCTTGGACGCCACCCTCCTGTCGTTCGTGCGGGAGGCGGGCGCGGAGCTCCCCGACGGACTCGCCTGCCTGCTGCTGGTGGAGTTCGAGCGGGAAACGAGCGCGGCGGCGCGGGGCTCGGTGGGGGACGCGGTGCGCGGATTGCGCAACCTCACCGCCCACGTGGAGACCGCGGTGGACCGGGACGGACTCGCCCGGCTCTGGGCGGTCCGCAAGCTCGCGAGTCCCGCGCTGGCGCGGCTCCCCAGGAGTCGCCGTTCCCTCCAGGTCATCGAGGACGGGTGCGTCCCGCTGGCGCGCCTGGGCGAATACGTCCTGGGCGTGCGGCGGGCGGCGGAGGCGCGAGGGATCCCGGTGGCGGTCTTCGGCCACGCCGGCGACGGCCACGTGCACGTCAACGCCCTGCCGGACACGGAGGCGCCCGGATTCGTGTCCGCGCTCCGCGGCCTCCTGGACGACGTCACCACCCTGCTCCTGGACCTGGGGGGCACGCCTTCCGGCGAGCACGGCGACGGACGGCTGCGCGCGGGTCTGCTGGAGCGGTTTTTCGGAGCGGAGGGGATGGAGTGCTTTCGCGACCTGAAGCGCGCCTACGACCCGCGCGGGATGCTGAATCCGGGTGTTATACTTCCCGCGGCCGATTGGGCGCCTCTCGCCGACCTGAAGGTCGGACGCGACGCCGCCCCAATTCCCGACGACATCGCAGCGCGCCTCCGGGAGCTGGAGCAGACCGGCGGCTGGGCGACACCCAAGATCGACCTGGCGTCGTAACACCCCTTAGCCACCGTTCTCATGGAAATCTTCCGCGAACCGCGCGTCACCCTCATCGCCCGCCCGCAGTTCCTCGAGCCCGCGCACCTGCCGGTGCAATGGCGCGGCGACGCGTCCGACGGCGAGCGCCTCGCCGAGTTCGCGGGCTGGATCTGTTACATGAGCCAGCACAACCCGGTGCATCGCACCACGGCGGAGTACCTGGAGAACATCAAGAAGCAGGGACACGGCTCGGTGATCGAGCACGCGGTGTACGTGCTGCTGATCGAAGGCATTTCCCGTTCCTGCTCCCACGAGCTGGTGCGCCACCGCGCCGGCTTCGGGTACTCCCAGCTCTCCCAGCGCTACGTGGACGAGTCGCACGCGGCCTTCGTGATGCCGCCGGCGATGGTGGGCGACGCGGCGCTCGAGGCCGAGTGGGAGCGCCAGGTGGCGGCGGCGCAGGCGGCGTACGTGCGCGCGGTGGAGGGGTTGATGGAGCGCTACGGCTGGGTCGACGACAAGGTGCATCGCCGCAAAATGGCGCGCGAAGCCGCGCGCAGCGTGCTTCCCAACGCCACCGAAGTGAAGATCGTGGTCTCCGCCAACGCGCGCGCGTGGCGGACGATGCTCGAGCTGCGCTGCGGCGAGGGCGCGGAGCTCGAGATCCGCGCGATGGCGGTGGCGTGTCTGCGCGCGCTCGCGCGCGAAGCGCCCGCGCTCTTCTCCGACTTCGAGATCTACACCGCCGGCGACAAACGCGAAGCCGCGCGCGTCACCTACCACAAAGTTTGAGCGACGCGCGTCGCGCGTCGTTCAGTCGCGCGACTCGACGAAATGCATTTTCCCTATTGCGCATCGCGCGCTCATTTCGTATTCTGATAACGGACAATGGGTTGGCGTTTTTTAGACCGCGTCACCGTGCGGCCTTTTTTGTAGGAGGTATCCCGAGACCACATGCGAATCGGTCTCGCATACAACGAGAAACCCGATCCCGGCACCCTGGCCGACGAGCCGCCCAGTCGTAGCGGCGACGCGTTCGTCGAATGGGACGAGCCCACCACCATCAGCGCGGTGGAGCAGGCCCTCAGTTTCTTCGGTCCCGTCATCCGCCTCGAAGCCGATCCCCTCTTCCCCCAAAAACTCGCGCTCGCCCGTCCCGACCTGGTCTTCAACATGGCCGAGGGACTGCACGGCCTGAATCGCGAAGCCCACGTGCCGGCGATCTGCGAGTACCTGAACGTTCCCTACACCGGCTCCGACCCGCTCGCTCTCGCGCTCACCCTCCACAAGGCGCGCACCAAGGAAATCCTCGCGCACCGCGCCATCCCCACCGCGCCGTTCGTGCTGGTGGAGACCGCGCGGGACCTGGACCGGGTCGGACTCCCCTTCCCGCTGTTCGTGAAACCGGTCGGCGAAGGATCCGGTAAAGGCATATTTGCCAACAACTTATGCGAAGGCCCCCGGGCCCTCCGGGAGCGGGGCCTCTTCCTCTTAGAAGAATACGACCAGCCGGTCCTGGTCGAGACCTACCTCCCCGGCCAGGAGTTCACCGCCGCCATTCTCGGCAACGGCGCCGGCGCGCGCTGTCTCCCCCTCGTCGCGTTCGACTTCGCCACCCTCCCCGAGGGCGCGACGCCGGTCTACGGCTACGAGGCCAAGTGGATCTGGGACACGGCCGAGCATCAGCTCGACATCTTCCAGTGCCCGGCGCGGGTGCCCCCGAGCGTCGCCGACGCCGTGGAGCGGGTCGCGCTCGCCGCCTACCGCGCCCTCGGCTGCCGCGACTGGTGCCGCATCGACATCCGGATGGATCGCTTCGGCGTGCCCAACGTGGTGGAACTGAATCCGCTCCCCGGCATCATCCCCGACCCCCGGATGAACTCCTGCTTCCCCAAAGCCGCGCGGGTGGCGGGGCTCTCCTACGACGAGCTGATCCAGGAAGTGGTCCGGCTCGCCTGGCGGCGCGTCCACGGACGGGAGCTGGAAGTGGCCCGGGAGGCGTTCGCGTGAAACTGGTCATTCTGTACGACCCGGGAGCGGGGGACTGGACCCCGGAGGACATCGCCGGGGTGATGCAGGCGGTGGACGAGATCGCCGAGATCTTCACCGGCATCGGCCATCAGGCGCAGAAGGTTCCGGTGAAGCACGACATGCGCTGGCTCACCGCCGCGCGCCGCGCCGACCTGGTCTTCAACCTCTGCGAGGGCGTGCACGGGGTGCAGGACTGGGAGGACCACGTCGCCGCGGTGCTGGAGCTCGCCGGCATCCCCTTCACCGGCTGCGGCTCCTGGACCGTGGCGGCGTGCCGGCGCAAGCCGATCGCCAACACCATCCTGGCCCGCGCCGGCGTGCCGATCCCGGCGTGGGCGGTGGCGCAGGGCCGCATCGACGACGACTTCCCGCTGCCCGCCATCATCAAGCCCGCCGCGGAAGACGCGAGTGCGGGACTCGACAAGGCCTCGGTGGTCACCGACCGCAAGGCGCTGAAAGCGCAGGTCGCCGCGATGACCGAGCAGTTCGACGAGGTGCTGGTCCAGCAGTACATCCCCGGCCGCGAATTCAACGTCGGCTTCGTGGGCTCGAGGGTGCTGCCCGTCGCCGAGATCGATTTCACCGGAATGCCGGAGGGGAGCTGGCCGATCCTCACCTACGCCGCGAAGTGGCACACCGGGTCGGCGGAGGACGTGGGGAGCGTGCCGGTGGTGCCGGCCCACATCTCGCAGCGCCTCGCCGACCGGCTGGTGCGCACCGCGGAGCGGGCGTGGCAGGTGATGCAGGGCAAGGGGTACGGCCGGGTGGACCTCCGGGTGGACGACACCGGCCGGCCCTGGGTGCTCGAGGTGAATCCCAACCCCGACCTGACGGACGAGGCGGGCCTCTCCCGGATGGCGAAGGCCGCCGGGTGGGATTACGCCGAGCTGGTGCGCCGCGTCGCCGAAGTCGCGCTGCGGGAGGCGCAGGGAGCGAAGGCCGCGCGTGAGCTGCTCGCTCCGCCCCGTCGGCCGCGCGCAACGCGCACGTCTTGAAGCCCTGACCCGCGCCACGGGCGTCTTCCGCGAGGAAGAAGTCCGGACCGCGGTCGAGCTCCTGGACGATGCCCTCGCGGGGGACGACGACTACCGGCTGGTCGGCGCCTACGCCGCCGACGAGCTGGTGGGGTGGGCCTGCTGGGGGCCGACGCCGGGCACCGACGGGACCTGGGACCTGTACTGGATCGCCGTGGATCCGGCGCGGCACGGGACCGGGGTGGGCAGCGACCTGCTCCGGGAAGTGGAGGGGCAGGTGCGGGCCGGCGGGGGCCGGCTGGTGGTGGTCGAGACGTCATCCCGCGCGGATTACGCGCCGACGCGGGCGTTTTACGAAAAACGCGGCTTCACCAGGGCCGCGGTGCTTCCGGGCTATTACGCTCCCGGTGACGACCTGGTCATCTATCTCAAGGACCTGACGCATGGAGTCCTGGCAAGAGCTGCTTCGTAAGAAAAGCATCGCGTCGCTGGAGACGCTCGCGGCCCGGTTCGGGCCCGAGCACTTCCCCGACCTGGAGCGCCTCCGCCTCGCGGCGGAGAACTTCGAGTTCCGCATCTCGCCGGCGATGGTGGACCTGATCAAGTCCCCCGGCGACCCGATCTGGCGGCAGTACGTGCCGGACCTGCAGGAGCTCGAGGTCCACGACGGCATCGTGGATTCGCTGAACGAGGACGCGGATTCCCCCGTCCCCAACATCACCCACCGCTATCCGGACCGGGCGCTGTTCCTCGTGTCCCCGGTCTGCGCGTCGTACTGCCGGTTCTGCACCCGCCGCCGCAAGGTGGGCGATCCGGAGAAAATCCCGCTCTCCCAGCTCGAGTCCGGGTTCCAGTATCTCGAGGATCACAAGGAAATCCGCGACGTCATCATGTCGGGCGGCGATCCCCTGCTGCTCTCCGACCGGCGCCTGGATGAAATCCTGAAGCGCCTGCGGGCGATCCCCCACCTCGAGATCATCCGCATCGGCAGCCGGGTCCCCTGCCACCTGCCGGAGCGGATCACGCCCGAGCTGTGCGCGATCCTCAAACGGTATCATCCGTTCTACATCAATACCCACTTCAACCATCCCGACGAGCTCACGCCCGCCGCGGTGGCCGGCCTGGGCATGCTGGCCGACGCCGGGATTCCCCTCGGCTGCCAGACCGTGCTCCTGGCCGGCGTGAACGACGACGTCGAAGTGATGAAGCTGTTGATGCAGAAACTGCTCGCGGCGCGGGTCCGCCCTTACTACATCTATATGTGCGACCAGGTGGCCGGCGCCGAGCACTTCCGGACCACGGTGGAGAAGGGCCTCGAGATCGTGAAGGGGCTCCGGGGCTGGACCTCGGGCCTCGCGGTGCCGCACTTCGTGATCGACGCGCCGGGCGGCGGCGGGAAGATTCCCCTCCTCCCCGAGTACGTGGTGAAGATCACGGACAAGGAAGTGGTCTTGAGGAACTACGCCGGCAAGCGCTACCGCTACAAACAACCCCAGCTCCAGACCGAGCTGGAGGCGGTGCTGGTCGGCTGACCGGAATCGGGAGACGCGAGCCGGGGACGCCGCCCGTCTCCCGCCTCCCGTCTCCCGGTTGTACTGTTCCCTCCTTATGACCGATCTCCGGACGCCCGCGAAGTACAAGGTCGCGCTGGTGCAGATGAGCATGACGGCGGACCCCGGCCAGAATCTCGAGAAGGCCATCGCGCGGGTGCGGGACGCCGCGAAGCGGGGGGCCGCGCTGGTCGTCCTTCCCGAGCTGTTCCGCACTCTCTACATCGGGCAGCGCGAGGATCACGCGTTCTTCAACCTCGCCGAGCCGGTGCCCGGGCCCTCCACCGAGGCGCTGGGCCAGGTCGCCCGGGAACTGGGGGTGGTGGTGATCGCGTCGCTCTTCGAGCGGCGGGCGGCGGGGATCTACCACAACACCGCCGCGATCATCGACGCCGACGGGAAGGTCCTGGGTCTTTACCGGAAGATGCACATCCCGGACGACCCGGCGTATTACGAGAAATTCTACTTCGCGCCCGGCGACCTGGGGTTCCGCGCCTTCGACACCAAGGCCGGCCGGGTGGGCACCCTGGTGTGCTGGGACCAGTGGTATCCGGAAGGCGCGCGGCTCACCGCGCTCCAGGGCGCGACGCTGCTCTGTTATCCCACGGCGATCGGCTGGCATCCGGCCGAGAAGCAGCGGTACGGTCCCGAGCAGCGGGACGCCTGGCGTACGATCCAGCGGAGCCACGCCATCGCCAACGGGTGCTACGTGGCGGCGGTCAATCGCGTGGGCCTGGAGCGGCTCGACGGCAAGGGCGACGGGATCGAGTTCTGGGGCTCGTCGTTCCTCGCCGACCCGTTCGGGGTGGTGGTGGCCGAAGCCCCGGCGGACCAGGAGACGATTCTGGTCGCCGAGGTGGACCTGGCGCGGGTGGAGGAGGTCCGGCGCAACTGGCCCTTCTGGCGCGACCGCCGGGTGGACGCCTACGGCGGGATCGACGCGCGCTACTCGGGCGACGCCCGGTAGTGCGGCGTCGGTCCCGCTCCTCTTCCTCATCTCGATGAAGGTGCTCCCCACCCCCGCCGCGCTCGGTTTCCGGATGCCGGCCGAGTGGGCGCCCCACGCGGCGACCTGGCTCGCCTGGCCCCACAACGCGAGCGACTGGCCGGGGAAGCTCGCCGTCATCCCCTGGGTGTACGGCGAAATCACCCGCCGGATCGCGGAAGGCGAGACGGCGCGGATTCTGGTGAGCTCGCCGGCACAGGAGCGCGCCGCCCGGCGGGTGCTCGAGAAGGCGGGGGCGAGTCTCGCGCGGGTCCGGTTCCTCCGCTTCCCCACCGACCGCGGCTGGACCCGGGATTCGGGGCCGATCTTCGTGCGGCGCGGAGAGCCGGCGCCGGAAATCGCGGTCTCCCGGTTCCACTTCAACGCCTGGGCCAAGTATCCGGACTGGAAGAAGGACCGGAAGCTCCCCGAGTTCGCGGCGAAGAAGCTCCGCCGGAAGATCTTCGACGCCGAGTTGCGGGGGCGCCGGGTGGTGCTGGAGGGCGGGAGCATCGACGTCAACGGCGAGGGCTCGGTGCTCACCACCGAGGAGTGCCTGCTCGACCCGGTGGTGCAGACCCGGAACCCCGGGCTTTCGCGCACCGACCTGGAGAGCGTGTTGCGCGACTACCTGGGCGCCACCAACGTGCTCTGGCTGGGACGGGGAATCGCGGGGGACGACACCCACGGCCACGTGGACGACCTCTGCCGCTTCGTGGGGCCGAGCACCGTGGTCCTCTGCGTGGAGGCGGACCCCCGGGACGCGAACTACGCGCCACTCGCGGAGAACCGCGAGCGACTGCAGGGGCTCGTCACCGAGGACGGATCGAAAATCGAAGTGGTGGACCTGCCGATGCCGGCGCCGCTCGTCTTCGACGGCCAGCGGTTGCCCGCGAGCTACGCCAATTTCTACGTCGCGAACGCGGCGGTGCTGGTCCCCACCTTCAACGACCCGAAGGACCGGGAGGCGTTAGGGATTCTGGCCGAAGTCTTTCCGGACCGGCCGGTGGTGGGGATTCACGCCGTGGACCTGGTTTGGGGGCTGGGGACGATCCACTGCCTGACGCAGCAAGAACCTGAAGCAGGCGGGTGAAGGCGTGGTGGGTGGGGCGGACGGATGCCCGCGCCCCACGCACCACGCCGTTCGCTTACGGCAGCTGCCAGATCTCCATCCGGTTCGCCGTCATGTTGGGAATCAGGACCCGGTTCCGCCTGGCGTCGTAGCCGAAGTCGGCCGGGCTCGGCACCCCGGTGATGATCTTCACTTCGGTTCCCGTCTCGTACGCCGACACCGTGGAGTCGGCCCACGACGAGATCAGGAGCCGCCCCTTCACGATCTCCACGCCGTCGAAGCCGCCCGGCCCCTTGGCGATGGCGGTGGGCGCCTTTTCCCCCGGCTTCCAGCTGAAGACGTCCGGCCCGCCGAAGCCCGCTTCCACGAACCGGCCGTGCGCCGTGTCCCAGGTGATGCCGTTCGGCGCCTCGAGCGCGGCACCCTCGGCGGCGACCGTCACCTTGCGGTCGGGCGCGATCCGGAAGATGCGGTCGGGTCCGGGATGGGTGGACTGCCCCTTCTCGTCGATGTGAATGCCGGTGTCGGTGACGTAGAGCGCGCCGTCGGGGCCGAACGCGGGGTCGTTCAGAAACACGGCGCCCAGCGCCGAGAGGTCCACCGAAGCGACCGGGGCGCCGGTGTTGGCGTTGAAGGCGCGCACGGCGTCGATGTCGGTCACCCAAAGCGTATCGCCCTTCAGGGCGAGACCCTTGGGCGCGTTCAGGGTGACGCCGTTCTTCCCGCCCTCGATGAACCTGAGCGCCACGATGGAGCCGTCGGGACGGACCTTGCTGATGAATCCGTTCCCGTCCTTGGCGGAGGGGGTGCCGTTGATGTTGGAGATCCAGTAGATGTCGCGCCCGGCGTCGTACTTGACCGACTCCGGCGTCTGGAGCGAGTCCACGATGGCGACGCGGGTCGCGCCCTGGGCGCGGGCCGGGCGCGCGAACGCGCTCACGGTGACGACGGCGAACGCCGCCGCGAGGGTGTGACGGTCGAGCCTCATGAAAATCACGCCTCCGTTGGCAGGTGCAGGTACATGGACTGAATGGCGAGCCGGCCGGGGCCGTGGAACCTGTTCCAGAACAGCATGCCGGCGCTGCCGAAGAGTCCGGTGGAAAGCTTCTGGGTCATGGTTTCCATCCTGACGGTGGGGTCCTTGTAGACCCAGCCGCCGGGTTCGACGTCGATCATGTCTCCGGGCTTGAGGGTTACTTCGAACACGTTGCCGTAGCCGTGGAGCCAGACCACGCCTTCGCTCCCGCTCTTGCAGGCGAAGGTGTCGATGAAGAACCCGGTCCCCCCGAAGAGCATGTTGGCCACGCCCTTCACCCGGGCGAAGGAGTACTCGACGTTGTCGGTGGCCGCGAGAAACTGATGCTCGCGCACGTCGATCGCCTGCCCCTCTTTCAGGTGGATGCCGAAGACGTGTCCCGCGCCGTCCCGCGAAAACGCGATGTGCCCCACGCCCTTGGTCTGGGTGAGAAACACCGGCATTCCGGCCATCACCCGCTTGAACGCGCCCTTGAGCGGCTTGATGTCCACCTCCACGCCGGGACTCTTCCAGAGCAGAATGTGATGCTCGAAGTACACCGGCATCCGCTGCAGCTCGAGGTGCAGCACGGGAACGAGCTCACCCTCGACGTGGTAGGTGACGCCACCCACCTGGACGTCGCGCTGGGCAGTCGGGAGCTGAACCGGGACGACCATGCGGGCCTCCTCGCTCGTCTAGGGGAGCTGCCAGATTTCCACCCGCGTGCCGTCGACGAAGGGCAGCAGCAGGCGGTTGCGCCTGGCGTCGTAGCCGATGTCGGCCGCGCCGACGCCCGAAATGATCCGGACTTCCTGGCCGGTCTCGTAGGCGGAGACCGTCGAGTCCTTCCACGACGACACCAGAATCCTGCCCTTCGCCACCACCACGCCGTCGTAGGAGCCGGGGCCGGTGGCGAGCACCGCGGGGGACTTGTCGCCCGGCTTCCAGGCGAAGACCGACTTTCCGCCCAGGGACACCACGATGAACCGCTTCCCCGGGCCGTCGAGCGCGATGCCGTTGGGCTGGTCCAGGGTGTCGCCCCGCGCGGCGACGGTCAGCTGGCGGTCGGGGCCGATGCGGTAGATGCGGTCGGGACCGGGATGGAGCCGGTTGCCGACGTCGTCGAAGCGGATTCCGGTGTCGGTGAGATAGAGCGCGCCGGTGGGCGCCGCGGCGATGTCGTTCAGGAACACCGCTCCCAGCGGGGCGAGACTGACGCTGTCCACCGGCGCGCCGGTCTTGGCGTTGAAGGCGCGCGCCACGTCGATGTCCGCCACCCACAGGGTGTCGCCCACGATGGCCAGACCCTTGGGCGCGTTCAGGGTGACGCCGTTCTTCCCGCCCTCGATGAACTTCAGGTTCTCGATGGCGCCGTCGGGGCGGAGCCGGCTGATGAAGCCGTTGTCGTCCTTGGCGGTACCGCTGCCGGCGATGCTGGAAACGAAGTAGATGTCCTGCGTCGAGTCGTAGAGCACGGACTCGGGCGCGAGGAACCCGTCCACCGCCAACACCTTGGTGGCCGCCGCGGGGGCGGGCGGGGCAGGCGGCATGTCGGAGCTGCGCTGAGTCTTATCCGGCAGCTTGCAGGCCGCACCCAGGAGCGCGGCGGCCACGGCGAGCGTCGTGAGTCTCATGAGTCGACATCCTCCAGAACCAGGTCGCTCCCCAGTACCCGTTCCGGTGTGGAGTGTTCTCGCTTAGTCCTTCACCTCGGCGAGCTCCTTCTTCCGCGCGTCGGCGATCTTGGCCGCAACGTCCGGCGGCGCTTCCTGATAGACGTGGAACTTCTGGCGGTAGGTGCCGCGGCCGTGCGTGAGAGAATGCAACGTGGTGGCGTAGCGGTCGAGATCGGCTTCAGGCACCAGCGCTTTCACCTTGGTGAGCCGGCCGTCCTTCTCGGTGCCGACGATGTGCCCGCGCCGGGAGGAGAGGTCCCCCATCACCGCGCCCTGGTATTCGTCCGGGGTCCAGACTTCGACCTCCATGATCGGCTCGAGCAGGGCGGGCCGCGCGTTGGGCGTCACGGTCCGGAAGGCGAGAATGCCCGCCATCTTGAACGACATTTCGTTCGAGTCCACGTCGTGATAGGAGCCGTCGTACAGCTCGACCTTGAAGTCCACCATCGGATATCCCGCCACCGGCCCCCGCTGGGCCGCTTCCACCACGCCCCGCTCCACCGCCGGGATGTACTGGCGCGGAATCACGCCGCCCACGATCTGGTCCTCGAAGACGAACCCCGAGCCGCGGGGCAGCGGCGCCACCCGGATCCAGCAGTCGCCGTACTGCCCGCGCCCGCCGGTCTGCTTCTTGTGCTTCCCCTGCCCCTCGGCCTTCCCCTTCAGCGTTTCGCGGTAGGCAACCTTGGGCTTGGTGGTGAGCGCGTGCACGCCGAACTTGCGCGCCAAGCGCCCCACCACGATCTCGAGATGCCGCTCGCCCAGGCCGCGGATCAGCGTCTGGCCCAGCTCCGCCTGGTACTCGTGATGGAAGGTGGGGTCCTCTTCGTGGAGCTTGTGGAGACCGGTGGAGAGCTTGTCTTCCTCGCCCCGCTGCTTCACCTCGACCGCCACCGTGATCACCGGCTCGGGGAACGGAATCCGGGGGAGCACCACGGACCGCTCCCGGGAGGAGAGCGTGTCGTTGGTGTGGGTGTCGCGCAGCTTGGCGACGCATCCCAGGTCTCCCGAATGCAGCTCCGCGATCTCGGTGCGGTCCTTGCCGATGGCGACGCAGAGATGGTTGAGCTTCTCCGACGCTTCGCGCGGCGCGTTCCAGACCTCCTGCCCGTTCTTCACCGCGCCCGAGACCAGGCGGAAGTAGGTCACGTCGCCGACGTGGGGCTCGGAGATGGTCTTGAAGACCTGGGCCACGAACGCCCCGTTGTCTTCCGGCTTCAGGGTGAGCTTCTCCGCCGACCCCCAGACCTGGGCTTCGACCGGCGGCCGCTCGGCGGGTGAGGGGAAGAGCTCCACCATCTTGGAGAGGAGCGCGCGGGTGCCGTAGGTCAGCTCGGCCGCGCCGCAGAAGAGCGGGAAGATCTCGCCCCGCTGCATTCCCGTCTTCATCGCCCGGATCGCCTCGTCGCGGCCGATCTCCTCGCCGCCCAGGTAGCGCTCGAGCAGGGTATCGTCGGTCGCGGCGATGCTCTCGATCAGCTCCTGCGAGTATTTCTTGAAGCGCTCCTGGTACTCCGCCGGAATGTCGACTTCCTCGTATTCCCCCGCCTTGGTGCTCTTCTTGTACAGATGGCACTTCCTGGAGAAGAGGTTGATGATCCCGTGGAACTCCGGTCCTTCCCCGACCGGGATCTCCACCGGGATCACCTTGGGCGTGAGACGCTCCTTCACCTGCGCGTACACCCGCTCGAAGTCCGCGTGCTCCTTGTCCATCAGGGAGACGAAAAACAGGCGCGGCAGCTGCCGCGACTCGCAGTAATCCCACACCTTCTCGGTGCCCACTTCGACGCCCGCCGTCGCGGCGAGGACCACCACCGCCCCGTCCGCGGCGTAGACGCCCGCCAGCGCGTCGCCGGTGAAGTCGAGGTATCCCGGGGTGTCGATCAGATTGACCTTGGTGTCCATCCACTCGGCCACGGCGAGGGCCAGGTTGATGGAGTACTTGCGCTCGATTTCGTCGGGAGTGTAATCGGTGAGGGCGGTGCCGTCTTTCACGGAGCCGTGACGCTTGCTCGATCCGGCCACGAACGCGAGGGCATCGACCAGGGAGGTCTTCCCGCTCGCGCCGTGGCCGAGGACGGCCACGTTGCGGATTTCCCCTGTCTTGTAAACTCGCATCCATACCTCCTCGAGCGGGGGGAAGAAAATATGAGGTGGGAGCAGGGAGACGGCGAGGGGCCGCGGGAGCGCGCGGCGCGCGGGCGGAACGGGGGGGCCCTCAATCCGCGAGCACCGGCACCGGCGACGCCGGCCCCCGCGCGTCCAGCCGCGCCTTGGCGCCGAGGGCGGCGAGCATGATGGCGCCGCCCACGAGCGACCAGACCCCCGGCACCTCGCCCTGCACCAACCAGGCCCAGATCGGCGACAGCACCGGCTCGATCATCACGATCAGCGACACCTCGAGCGCGCTCACGTGGGAGAGCGCGCGGGACATGAACGCGTAGGCGAGCCCGAGCTGGAAGACGCCGAGATAGACCAGGACCGCCCAGTCCGCCGGGTGGGAATGCGCGACGGGGAACGCGAAGGGAAGCGCCACGATGAACGAGAAGAAATTTCCGGAGGCCGCCGCCGCGGCGACCGCTCCCTCGCCGCCGCG